>Ga0256826_1002002_pt1 | contig 12580 bp, 10 predicted proteins | sample CV79metaG_FD_185975 | JGI IMG/M metagenome (GOLD analysis project Ga0256826, IMG submission 185975) | Hydrothermal vent microbial communities from East Pacific Rise, Pacific Ocean - CV79 | ecosystem: Environmental > Aquatic > Marine > Hydrothermal vents | place: Pacific Ocean: East Pacific Rise... | reverse complement strand
TAATTTATCTAGTAAAATATCTGATAGTTGTGTTAAGAATGCACTTATTAGGTTTCAAAGAAGGCATGGACTTGCTGTAACTGGATATGTAAATAAAACAACTCAAAGACTTCTTAATGAATCTATTGAAAAAAAGATAAAAAAAATAATATTAAATCTTGACCGTATTAAATGGCTGAATCCAAATAGTTATAACAGACAGATAGTTGTTAATATTCCAGAATTTAAACTTAATTTTATGAGTAATGGGCAAATAATACAAAGTATGAGAGTAGTTACTGGAAATAGGAAACATCCCACACCGATTTTTAATAATAGTGTAAAAACAATTGTTTTAAATCCATATTGGAATGTTCCTGCAAGTATATTAGAGAAAGAGTTTTTACCACATCTTAAAAAAAATACAAACTATTTAAAAAATCAGAATATGAAATTATATAGTGGATGGGAGACAGAAAATATTGAAGCCTCTTCTGTAGATTGGCAACAGTTTAAAGAGGGTGATAAAATTCCATATAGAGTTGCTCAACTTCCTGGGTATAGAAATGCTCTAGGAAAGATTAAGTTTCTCTTTCCAAATCAATTTGCCGTATATATGCATGATACACCATCAAAAAGTCTATTTAAAAGAAGAGTTAGAGCATTTAGTCATGGTTGTGTTAGATTGCAAAAACCAAGAGAACTACTAAAAACATTTTCTACATTTAATTCAACCGTAAATTATGAAAGTGCAGTGGCATTGTTAAAAGGTACAAATAGAACAAATCTTTATTTAAATGAGAGTGTGCCAGTGGATATTATATACCTTACTTCATGGGTTGATAGTAACGGTTTATTAAATTTTAGAAATGATATTTATGGTTATGATAGAATGCAAAATTGATAAATAACTATAAGTTATAAGTGGAAAATATTTATACTTATGTGGTATTTGGTAAAGAAGTGATTTAATATCATTAAAAAATCTATTATTTCTTTTATAGTAATGATTTTTTTAGTTTTTTTTTAGTAAAATACATCTAATGATTATAATTTTTCAATAAAAGGGTAACTTATGGATAAAAAGACTATGAAAGATAGTATGGATTTAATTGATGCACATTTCAAAAATGAGGGAATTTCTCGTCGTGATGCAATTAAACTATTTGGAGTAGGTGGTGCAACAGCATTAATGGCAACAGGAGCAACTACAGAAGTGAAAGCAAGTAGTGCTACTGCTAAAATTGTTATTATCGGTGGAGGTCTTGCAGGAATGAGTACAGCAGCAAGATTTACAAACTCACTTGATAATCCAGATATTACAGTAATTGAACCAGGTGATATAGCAACTTCATATCAACCAGGTCAAACTTTAGTTGGTGGTGGTATTTGGGAAAAAGAGGCACTTGTATATAATACAGATGATTTTGTTCCTAGTGGAGTTACAATAATTAAAGAAAAAGCTGTTGAGTTTGACCCAGATAAAAACACAGTAACAACTGCAAGTGGTAAAAAAGTAGGTTATGATTATTTAGTTGTTGCTGCTGGTCTTAAACTTGACTTTGCAAAAATTGAAGGTCTTGGAATTACAGAGACAATCACTTCAACAGGTGACCATAAAGCTGTAAGTAAAGTTGTTGGTAAAAACGGTATTACTTCTATATATTTTCAAGAGGGTTCAAAAGATACATGGACTCAAATGCAAAAGTTTATTGAAGATGCAAAAAGTGGTAAAAAAGTAAAAGGTATATTTACTCACCCAAATACTCCAATTAAATGTGGTGGAGCTCCTAAAAAGATTATGTATCTAACAGATGCAAGACTTAGAGAAGCTGGTGCAAGAGAAAATGCAGAACTTACATTCTATCCAAATGGTAGTAAAATGTTTGGTGTGGCTGAGTATCATAATGCAATTCAAAGACAATTTGAAACAAGAGATATGAAATGGAACTATAGACATAATTTAGTTGGAATTGATACTGAAAAGAAAATTGCAACATTTGATAGACACTGGAAAGAGAAAGGTGCTTATGATGAAGATTTAGAAGAATTTTCAATCATTCCAAGAAGTGAAAAAATTGAGACACCTTTTGATTTTATCCATATTACACCTCCAATGAAAGCAGCAGAAGAGATTGGTAGTTCTCCTATTGGTTCAAGTAAAGGTTGGGTTCCTGTAGATAAAGAGACACTTCAACATGTTAAATATAAAAATGTATTTGCTCTTGGTGATATTGCAGCTGTTCCAATGGGAAAAACTGGTGGTAGTGCAAGAAAACAGTATAAAGTTGTAGTGGATAATGTAATTGCTATGATGGAGGGTAAAAGTGAATTACCATCAAAATATGCTGGTTATACGGTATGTCCACTAATTACAAGTATAGGTACTGTAATGTTAGCTGAGTTTAATTGGACTAAAAAACCAACACCTTCATTCCCATTAGATCCAACACAAGAGAGATGGATTTGGTGGTTATTAAAAGTTTATGCTCTTAAGCCGATGACACAATATGGTATGCTTTCTGGTAGAGCGTAATTTTATAAATAATTATTAACAATGGAGATAAAAATGAAAAAACTTAATTTAATTTTATTATCAGTGGGTGCAGTTTTTGCCCTTACTGGATGTAACGATGGACCAACTGGCGAAAAAATAACTTATGCTAAATCTGCTCAAGAAGTATATGACCAAAGTTGTAAAAAATGTCATGGTGCAAATGGTGAAGGAAATACAAAAAAGAAAGCACCTGCACTTAATGATAGACAAGCTGGTGAGCTTGAGCTTGATTTATATGATGTTAAAAATGGTGGTACAAACCAATCATCAGGAACAGAGCATGATATTATGGAACATAATATGAAAAAACTTATTGATAAAGGTTATGATTATGACCCAAAATCTATGGCTGAGTATATAGAAAAAAACTTCTATAATAAAGAAGAGACTTCAGCAACAGAAGCTGCACCAACTGAAGAAGCTCCTGCGACAACTGAAGCTACTTCAGAGACTACTGCACCAGCAGAAGAAACTCCTGCTGCAACAGAAACACCAGCGACAGAAGAAGCTCCTGCAAAAAACTAAATAACTTTTCTTAAAGAGTATTATAGTTTTGTGGATAAAATCCACAAGCTATAGTGCTTAATTGATAAATATCTTTTTATTATAAATAGAACTTATAAATATAATTATTTTTAATTAAAATATTATTATTTTAATGATATACTTACTCATTAAAATATATTATTTAGGAGTAATTATGAATAGAGCCCCAAATAAAGTCTTTGTATGGCCAATGAGTACAAGAATTATACATTGGATGTTAGCATTATCATTTACGACAGCATTTATTACATCTACATTTGAAGAGATGTTACATAATCATGTTGCTTTAGGCTTTATTTTTGGTATTATGATTATTTATAGAATTATTTGGGGGTTTATTGGTCCTAAATATGCAAGATTTTCTACATTTAAACTTCATCCCTCTAAATTAAAATTTTATTTTGTTGAAAAGATTCAAGATAGATGGAGAGCTATTCCTGCAGGACATAATCCAGCTTCTAGTTGGTTTACTATTTGGGCTATGATTATGGGTTCTATTATTGTAACTTCAGGGATGTTACTATATGGTATTCAAGAGGCAAAAGGGGTACTCTCTTTTTTGAATGATTCATACTATAATAATATGGATATTATAATGTTAATCCACCAAATTGCCTCTTATATATTTCTATTTTGGGTATTTTTACATATTTCAGGTGTTATGATAGAGCAGTTTTATCATAAAACAAATATGGTATTTGCAATGATTACAGGGTTTAAAAGAGCAAAAGGGGATGATACAGAAGTTAGTAAAAAACTAAATTTCTTTGCATACTCTATTATTATTATAGCAATAGGAACTTACTCATTTATCACAAGTAGTAACTATAACTTTTTAACATCTCAAAAATTTACATCTATTGATTATAAAGCTCAAAACCCAATTTTTGTAGAACAGTGTGGAGATTGTCATAAAATATATCCACCATTTTTACTTCCCAAAAAATCGTGGAGTAGAGTTATGAGAGATTTAGATAATCACTTTGGAGAGAAGATAACAGAGGCTAATATAACTAAAAGTCAGCAATCCACGATTAAAGAGTTTTTATATGCAAATAGTGCAGAGACATCAACAAGAGAGAGTTCTGTAAAAATTATGAAATCTTTAGGAAAGAGAAGACCAAAAGCAATTACAAAAACACCATATTGGAGAGAGACTCATAAAGATATACCAAAAAGTGCTTTTAAAACAAAGAAGATAAAAGATAAATCAAACTGTATAGCTTGTCATAAAAATTTTGATGATGGTGTCTTAGATGATATGAATATAATATATAATGTAAAATAGAAGTTTTCCTATTTTTATAGACTTCTTGAAAAACTCATTTTATTGTATAATACTTTGAATTTATTATATAAAGGAAAAAAATGAGATATATGTTTATTCTTATACTATTATCTAGTCAAATTTTTGCAAATAATATAGAAGAGTCTATTGTAAAAATATATACCGTCTCCAAAATACCAAACTACTCAACACCTTGGAACAGCAGTATTAGACGCTCTAGTGGTTCTGGAGCTATTATTGATGGAAATAGAATATTAACAAATGCTCATGTTGTTGCAAATCAAACCTTTATTGAGGTAAAACGACATGGTGATACCAAAAGATATGAGGCAAAAGTAGAGTTTATATCTCATCAAGTTGATTTGGCTATATTAACGGTAAAAGAGAAAAACTTTTTTAAAAATACAAAGAGTCTTGATTTTGGTTCTCTTCCTAGCATTCAACAAAAAGTTACGGTTTATGGCTTTCCTATGGGAGGAAATACTCTAAGTGTTAGTACAGGAGTGGTTTCAAGAATAGAACATAATCAATATGCACATAGCAGAGAAATCTTTCTATCAATTCAGATAGATGCAGCAGTTAATCCAGGAAGTAGTGGAGGACCTGCACTGAGTGATGGAAAAATTGTTGGAGTTGTAATGCAACAGTTATCAAACTCACAAAATATAGGTTATCTTGTTCCAATTGATATAGTTAAGCACTTTTTAGAAGATATTAAAGATAATAAATATGATGGTTTTCCTCATATTGGAATTACCACAGAGATGATGGAGAATGAAACTCTTAGAGATACTTATAATATGGATAAAAATAGTACGGGTGTTTTATTGGTAGATATTTCAGAAAAATCCCCTGCTTTTAATAAGCTTTTAAAAAATGATGTTATTTTATCGATAGATAATCAAAAAATTGAAAATGATGGAAGTTTAGAGTTTAGACATCATCAATTCACATCATATAAATATTTGGTAGATAAAAAACAGATAGGTCAAGATATTGTTATGAAAGTTCTAAGAGACTCTAAATATATAGATGTAAATATAACTTTAACTAACATTGCTGATAATAATTTGTTAGTAAATACCGTAGCTTTTGATGTAATGCCAAAATATCTTATATATGGTGGATATGTATTTACTCCTCTTAGCAGAAATCTTTTGATGTCATCTCGTTCAACACTTTTACCTCTTAGAGAATCAGCAGGAGAGTGGGCAAAAAAAGAGAGAGATGAAGTTGTAATTTTACTCAAGGTTTTAGCTTCAAAAATTAGCAGAGGAGATTATAACTTCTCTTTATGGATTATAGATAAGATAAATAATAAAAAATTTAAAAACTTTAAAGAGTTTTGGCAAATTATTAAAAATTTTGATGGAGAATATATCATTTTAGAGAATAATGATGGTACAAAAATTGCAATAGATAGAAAAAAAGCTTTGAATATAGAAAAAGATATTCTAAAAAAATATAGTATTAAAAGTAGTGAAAGACTTTAAGCTTAGTAAAATTGTGATAAAATAACACTATTATTATGTAATAATAGATTATATAGGATTAATTTTTGATTAAAGTTGCAATTTTTGGTGGGAGTTTTGACCCTCCTCACTTTGGACATAAAATTATTACCAAGAGTGCATTAGATACTCTTGATATAGATAAGTTGATTGTAGTTCCTGCATATCTTAATCCATTTAAAACAACCTCTTTTGCATCATCTAATAAACGCTTAGATTGGTGCAAAGAAGTATTTAAAGATAATAATAAAGTATTAGTAAGTGATTTTGAAGTAGTAAACAAAAATTCATATAGTAGTAATACAATAGAGTATTTTAAAAATATTTATGATGTTAAATATCTAATAATTGGAGCAGATAATCTATTATCATTAGATAAATGGCATAAGTTTGAGTGGATAAATAATAATATTACTTGGGTAATAGTATCAAGAGATGGTATTAATATAAAGAACAATCCAGTTAAAAATTGGATAAAGTTAGATGTAGAGGCTAATATTAGCTCTACTCTTATAAGAGATAAAAAAATCTTTAATAGCGTAGATAAAGAGATTAAAGATGATATAAAAAGGATATATAGTTGATAGAAAATGTAAATGAAAAAATAGAGTTGATAAAAAAGGTGCTTGATGACAAGAAGGCTGAAAATATTGAATTATTTGATTTAAAAGATATAGATTATATAGCAGATTATGTAGTATTGGCAACTTCTCTTGCTGGAAAACATACAGAAGCATTATATAATTATCTAAAAATTGAGTTAAGAGAGCATGATGAGAAGTTTTTAGCTACTGATGAGACTGAAGATTGGATAGTTGCTGATTTAGGGGATGTTTTAATTCATATAATGACTTCAGAGTATAGAGAGAAGTATAATTTAGAGGTTTTCTTAAGTGAACTAAAAGAGAGCAAAAATTAATATAGTGTGGTGTTTGGCAATGCCAAACTACCGTAATAATATAATTATAGAAAACAGTATCAAATTATAAGGAAGATTACAGTAAAATGAAAGAGAATATAAATTTATCAGAATTTGCAATGAAGAGATTTGGACAAAATTTCTTAAAAAGTGATTATTATAAACAAAAGATCATCCAATCGATGCCCAAGAATAACCTTCAAGTTATAGAAATTGGACCTGGTTTAGGTGATTTAACAAGAGAACTCTTAAAAGAGAAAAATGTTATAGCTTATGAGGTTGATAAGCGACTATGTGAGCATCTTAATCTTGAATTCAAAGACTCTATCTCTAAAAGAGAATTTGAACTTAGATGTGGTGATGTGCTTGAGCATTGGGAAGAAGATAGACTAATAGATGAAGATTATAATCTAATAGCAAACTTGCCATACTATATCGCAACAACAATTATTCTCAAAGCACTAAAAGATGATAGATGTAAATCTATCTTGGTAATGGTTCAAAAAGAGGTGGCACTAAAGTTTTCTGCCATCTCAAAAGATAGGAATTTTTCGTCATTGTCTGTATTAACTCAAAGAGTAGGAGAGGCTACTTTATGTTTTGATGTAGAGCCAGAGGCATTTATTCCTGCACCAAAAGTAACCTCATCTGTGCTTTTAATTAGAAAAAGTAGAAGTGAAGCAGATAAAAATTTTGAAGATTTTTTAAAAATTGCATTTAAGCAACCACGAAAAAAATTATCAAAAAACTTATCACAGAATTTTTCTAAAGATAAAATTAGTGAGATATTTGATATTTTAGATATTAATAATAACCTTCGACCTCACGAAGCTACAACAGAGATTTATTATAACTTATATAAACGATTAGTTTAATATAATTTTAAGAAGTTTAATTTAAAGGTTGCTAAAAAATAAAAATAGGATTAAGAAAATATGGAAAATAACAGAGACAATAGTGTAAATAGTACTAATCAAAATCCTCAAAATGGTGATACAAAACCAAAGAGAAAACCTTATTTTAAAAACAATAATAACCCAAATAAGAAACCAAATCCAAATCAACAAAATAGAAATAAAAATAGCAATCAAAAGAGTAGAGGTAAAAAATCAAATGTATATAACCTCTCTCAAGAGATGAAACTTGCTATTATTGCAGGTAAAAAATCTCAAGATGCAAGAATGAGTCCATGGCGAAAAATTGATGTAAGAAATAGTTCAAAAATCAGATTTACTCCACTTGGTGGTCTTGGAGAGATTGGTGGGAATATGGCTGTTTTAGAGACAGAAGATACTGCAATTATTATTGATGTTGGTATGAGTTTCCCTGATGAGACAATGCATGGAGTTGATATTTTAGTTCCTGATTTCTCTTATTTGGCAACTATTAAACATAAGATAAAAGCCATCGTTATTACTCATGCTCACGAAGACCATATTGGTGCAATGCCTTATCTATTTAAAAAGATGAAGTTTCCAATCTATGGAACACCAATAGCTTTGGCAATGATAGAGAATAAGTTTAATGAGCATGGTCTAAAAGATGATAGTAAATATTTTAATTTTGTAATAAAAAGAGAAATTTATGATATTGGTTCATTTAAAGTTGAATGGATACATGCAACACATTCAATTATTGATGCTTGTTCATTGGCGATTCAAACTCCGGCAGGAACAATTATGCACACTGCTGATTTTAAAGTAGACCACACTCCAATTGATGGATATACCATGGATTTACATAGATTTGCTCATTATGGAGACAAAGGTGTTTTATGTCTTTTCTCAGATAGTACAAACTCTCATAATAGTGGTTTTACAAAAAGTGAAGCTGTAGTGGGTAAAACATTTGATGAACTGTTTATGCTTTCAAAAGGTAGAATTTTAATGTCTACTTTTTCATCCAATATTCACCGTATTTTTCAAGCGATGGACAGAGGTGTAAAAGCAGGTCGGAAAATATGTGTAATTGGTCGTTCAATGGAGAGAAATATTGAAATATCAAGAAAACTTGGTTATGTTGATATTGCCGATAAAAATTTTATAGAAGCTCATGAGATTAATAGATATAAAGATGATGAGATACTTATAATTACAACAGGTTCACAAGGTGAAACAATGGCAGCACTTTCACGAATGGCACAAGATGAACATAGACATATAAAACTTAAACCAAATGATACTGTAATTATTTCTGCTAGTGCAATTCCAGGGAATGAGGGGTCTGTATCAAGATTGATGAATCTGCTTATGAAAGCTGGTGTTACAGTTAGATATAAAGAGTTTTCAGAAATTCATGTTTCAGGTCATGCAGGTCAAGAGGAGCAAAAACTTATTCTTAGACTTGTTCAACCCAAATTCTTTTTACCAGTACATGGAGAGTATAATCACATTGCCAAACATGCCAAAACTGCTGTAACTTGTGGAGTACCTGAAAGAAATATTTTACTAATGAGTGATGGTGACCAAGTAGAGATTACTCCAAAATATTTAAAGAAAGTAAAATCTATTAAGACTGGTAAAACATATATTGATAACCAAAATAATATGACTATTGAAAATGATGTTGTTTTAAGTCGTCAAAAACTTGCTAGTGATGGAATTATTAATATTGTTGCTCAAATTTCCCAATCAGACCAAAAACTTGTTGGAAAAGCTGTTGTAACAAGCTATGGATTAGTTGCAGATAAAGAGTCAAAAAGATTTGCCAAAGAGATAGAGAATATATTAGAGGTAATGTTGAGTAATATTAAGGAAGATACGCTAAAAAATCACTCTGCTGTAGAGAATGATATTAGAGTGGCCGTTAAAAGACATGTTGTAAAAACCAAAAAGAGATATCCTCTAATTATCCCAACAATATTTATAGTGTAACTGTTATGAGATTAAATAAATATATTTCACATAACTCAAAATATTCAAGAAGAGATGCTGATAAGTTGATAGAAGAGGGAAGAGTTACTATAAATAGAGAGGTTATTAAAGATTATGGATTTGATATACAAGATGAAGATTTAGTATATTTAGACAATCGTGCCATAAAAAAAAGAACTGAACTAACAATGATAGTTTATAATAAACCAAAAGGTGTTCTTGTAACAAAAAAAGATGATAGAGGTAGAGCTACAATATATCATAAGATGAATGGTAAATTTAGACACTTTATTCCTATTGGTCGTCTTGATTACGCTTCTGAGGGGCTTTTGTTATTAACAGACTCTCCAAATGTTGCAACTGCTTTAATGAATAGTAATCTCCAACGAACATATAATTTAAAGTTAGATAAACCTATTACAACAGAGATTATTGAGGCTATGAAGAGTGGTCTTAGCATTGATGATGCCTCAAAAGGGGCTCATTCTCATAGTAAAATAAAATCTATGGAGTTTGCACCTTTCGATGCTTTTGAGATTCGCTCACAAGGTGAACATTTTTCAAAGATAAGAGTAACTATTAGTGAGGGTAAAAATAGAGAACTTAGAAGATTCTTTGGATATTTTGATGCAAATGTTTTAGATTTAAAAAGAGTTGGATTTGGTTATATTGAACTAAATAATCTACCAACAAACAAAACAAGATATTTTACAAGACGAGAGTATGATGATTTGTATAAATTCTTAAAACAGAAAGATAAAGATGAGGTTATAGACTCTAAAAATCAAGAGAATCATAAAGCTCAATTAAAACAAAATAGAAAAAAAAGAGTTCAAGAGAAAAAAGATAAAGAGTATTATAAAAATAGAGATAAAAAGTCATAATATACCCTTTTTTAAGTATTTATATGATAAGATGAATTACTCTCAATTATATACTTAATCAAAAGGAATCATTATGAAAAAATTTAATTTAATTAGTTTATCTATTCTTTTATCGGCTATTTTAGTTGGTTGTGGGGGTGGTAGTGGAACTACATCAGTAGTGCCAGAAGAGGAAGAGACTCTTAATATATCATCTTCTACAACAACAGCTAATGGTTACTATGTAGATTCTGCAATATCAGGAGTATCTTATCTTTGTGGTAACCAATCAGGTGTAACTGAAAATAATGGAAAATTTATATTTGAAGTTGGTAAAAGTTGTACTTTTACTATTAATAGTATGGAATTAAGAACTGTAGAAGCAACAAAACTATTTAATAATGTAGAGATTATAGAAGATAATATTCTTATTGCTCAATTCTTACAATCACTAGATAATGATGCTGATTCATCTAATGGATTAATAATTACTCAAGAGACAAAAGATACTCTTTTAGAAAAAGATATACTAACTTTACCAACAAATGAATTAGAGATTGAAAATATTATTACAGAATTAAAAAATTCTAATATAAATTTTGGTGGTAAATTTGTATCACAGAATAAAGCAGAAGAACATCTTGCAGATATAAAAATAGAAGAAGTAAAAGTAGAATCTGAAGTAAAATCAGACGAATTAACAGCCCAAGAAGTCCAGCAAGAGGCAGAATCAGAGGCTCAAACAGATAAACTAGAAGCACAACAAGCTCAAAAAGATGCCGAAGCAAAAGCAGAAGTTGATAGATTAGCCGCAGAACAGGCTCAAAAAGAGGCAGAAGAGAAAGCAGAAGCTGATAGAGTTGCGGCTGAAAAAGAAGCATCTGATAAAGCAAAATTAGAGCAAGAAACTCAAAAAGAGACCTATCAAGTTCCAGTAATATCAGATTTAGATAAAGAGAGATTTTTAGAAGAGATAAACAGTGCAAGAGCTACTGCTCGTAGTTGTGGGACAGAGGGTGATTTCCCTGCCACATCACCTCTAACTTGGAACACAAAACTATATGAGGCTGCTTATGAACATAACTATGATATGAAAAATAGTAATATATTTTCTCATTATGGTTCAGGAACTCAATATGATATTACAGGTGTATCAATTGGAAAAGAGAGTAGTCCGTATGATAGAATAGTTCATTCAGGTTATCTTGAAGGAAGTCAAAATTATAGTGTGGGTGAAAATATAGCACAAGGGCAGCAAGATATTCAAGAAGCTATGAAAGATTGGCTAAATAGTGATGGACATTGTGCAAGTATAATGCAGTCAAATTTTACAGAGATGGGAATATCAAAAGTTCCAGCAGAATATGGCTATTATTGGACAAATAAATTTGGTTATAGATAAAATTTATGATTTTGTAAAAAGGTATTAATTGCTGTTATATATACATATCCCATATTGTGACTCAAAATGTTACTATTGTAGCTTTAACTCTTATGTTGATAAATTTGATACAAGAGAAGAGTATATGAATGCTCTTTTTACTCAAATAAAATATGAGATAGAAGAGTTTAATGTTACAAAAGATAGTATAGAGTCAATCTTTATAGGTGGTGGTACACCATCAACCATAAATCCAAAACTATATAGTAAAATATTTAACTATCTTCAACCTTATATTATGAGTAATTGCGAAATTACAACCGAAGCAAATCCTAACTCAGCTACTCAAAATTGGCTTAAAGGTATGAAAGAGCTTGGAGTTAATCGTATAAGTTTTGGTGTTCAGAGTTTTGATAATAAAAAATTAAAAGCACTTAATCGTAATCATAGTAGAGATGAAGCTATTGGTGCAATTAATATGGCTAAAGATGTAGGATTTAAAAATATATCATTAGATTTAATATATAATTTTAAAACTGACACAAAAGAGTTAATGTTGAGTGATATTAATCAAGCTTTTCAATTAGATATAAACCATATATCTGCTTATGAGCTTACAATAGAAGATGGCACTAAATTTGCATTAACTCCTGAAATAAGAAA
>Ga0256826_1002001_pt1 | contig 12592 bp, 18 predicted proteins | sample CV79metaG_FD_185975 | JGI IMG/M metagenome (GOLD analysis project Ga0256826, IMG submission 185975) | Hydrothermal vent microbial communities from East Pacific Rise, Pacific Ocean - CV79 | ecosystem: Environmental > Aquatic > Marine > Hydrothermal vents | place: Pacific Ocean: East Pacific Rise... | reverse complement strand
GGAACTTCATTTTCCACTTTACATGCGATCTCACAACCTTTACAACCCATACACAGGTGTAAATCAACTAGGAAACCTAATTGCATATATTCTCCTTTGGCCACGAAGGGCTTATTTAGATTTATAACTACGACTAATTTATATTAAAAGAAGCCCTTATGCACGGCAATAGGAGCTTTTTTTACTATTACTATACTACCTAATAATTCTTAAATAGATTAGATATTAGTGATATTATTTTGATAAAATATTTTTATGGGTATATTTGAAAAAGTTATATTTGAAGAGCTAATATTAATTATAATTCACACTCTAAAGAGTAAGATTATTTTAATCTTACTCTTACAGATTGTTCGTGAGCTGTTAGACCTTCAGTATTTGCAATGAGTGCACACTCTTCACCTATTTCGTTTATAGCTTTAGAGCTAAAAGAGATTATAGAAGTTTTTTTCATAAAATTTTCAACACCAAGTGGTGAATAAAATTTTGCTGTTCCACCTGTTGGAAGAGTATGGTTTGGTCCAGCAACATAATCACCTATGGCTTCAGGAGTATTATGACCTAAGAAAATTGCACCTGCATGTTTAATAAATGGCAAGAGTTCAAAAGGGCTCATTGTAGCTACTTCTAAATGCTCAGGAGCGATACTGTTCATCAACTCAATAGCTTCATCCATATCTTTTGTAACTATGATAGCACCTCTCTCTTCAATAGACTTTCTAGCAATCTCTTGACGAGGAAGTTTTACTAACCACTCTTCTAGTTCAATTTTTACAGCATCTGCTAATGTTTGTGATGGTGTAATAAGTATAGAACTTGCCATCTCATCATGTTCAGCTTGAGAGAGTAAATCAATAGCTAAATGATTAGCATTTGCACTATCATCAGCTAAAATTCCTATCTCACTAGGTCCTGCAATCATATCAATATTTACTTCACCAAAAACCATCTTTTTAGCTGTTGCTACAAAAATATTTCCAGGACCAGTAATCACATCTACCTTTGGAATAGTTTCAGTTCCATAAGCCATAGCAGCGATAGCACTAGCACCTCCAACCTTATAAACTTGACTTACACCACAAAGGTGACAAGCAGCTAAAAGAAGTTCATTTGGTTCATTGTCAGGTGTTGGAGTACACACTACAATATTTTCTACACCAGCAACCTGTGCAGGTATAACATTCATAAGAAGAGAAGATGGATAAGCAGCTTTTCCACCAGGTATATAAAGCCCTGCACTATCAACCGCACTCACTTTTTGACCTAAAATTGTACCATTTGCTTCAGTATCAAACCAAGATTTTGGTTTTTGTTTCTCATGGTAAGCCTTAATTCTGTCATAAGCTAGGTGTAGTGCTGATTTCAGTTTAGGTTCTAAAACATCATATGCTCTACTCATAGAGTCTGTAGAAATCTTTAGCTCCTCATCAGAAGAGGGAGTCCAGTTATCAAACTTAGATATGTGCTCTTTTAAAGCGCTATTTTTATCCTTTTTTATTTCACTTATTATATTTGAAACAATAGAACCAACATGCTCCATATCCATTTTTCCACGACTTAGTATCTCTTGAAAACTTGCTTGAAAATTACTCTCATTTGTATTTATAAATATCATATTACTCTCTTTACTTTTTAAACTCTGTTTTTGCATTTGACATTGAAGCAGTCAAATTTATTTTAGGAACATATCCAACTAAAGGTTGTGCCAAAGGCTCACCATCCTCTTTTAAAAACCATATAGCTGGTATTCCAGGTGTATTGTATTTATATGCTACTGGTCTATTAGCATCGTGAACTACAACTACAAAATTTTTCTCTAAATCCTTTAAAATTTTCTTATCATTTAAAACTTCTTTTTTTAATTTAACACAGTATCTACAGCTATTTCTTCCTATCAACATAAAGATGGGTTTTTTCACTTCTTTAGAAACTTTTAGAGCCTCGGTAAGATTTGTGTAGTATTTAAAATTCACATCTAATTTATAAGGCATTTTAGCAAGTTTCATTTGTACTATTATGTTTCTCATATCACTATCTACTATTACTAAAGCTCTCTGTAATTGATTTAACTGAACATGTCCAGAATAAGAGCTTTGTTGATAAAGTAAATTTCCATCAGGAGCTAAAAACCACATAGAAGGAGCTAGTGGGTTTACTATACTTTGTGGTATATACTCTGACTTATCTTTATATGCCACTATAGCAATAAAATTTTTATTTATATTATTGACACTTGCTTTATCTTTTTCTATTTTCAGCACAATATCATTTGTTTTTTGAGTCACAACGAAGAAGATAGGTTTTTGATACTTTTTTGCCAACATAGTAGCTTCAGGGAATGTTTTAATCCAGTTTACACCTGTCGCATAGAGTGAACTACTTAGTAGTATGAAAAATGAAAATAGAATTTTAACCATATTTTTTTACCTTTTTTAGAAGTTCCTTAGAACATATATCTGCACTTTTATCCGTTACATTTATAACAATATTTGCAAGTTTGAGATACTCTGGTCGACGAATCTCATATAACTCTTTTGCCTTTTCTAAGTCTGCTAAAAGTGGACGTTTTTTAAGTTTTTTAATAGCGTTTGGATGTGCTTTTATTCGCTTTATGATTTCATCAAAAGGTGAATCTAAAAGAACAATTACACCTATTTTTTTTAGATTTTTTTGTTTATAAAACCCACCACCAGTAGATATTAATGTATTTTGCACACTCTCTTCTAACCATTTTGCAACATCTTTTTCAAGTCTTCTAAAGTACTCTTCACCATTTACTTCAAAGATATTTTTTATCTTTTGGTTTTCCATACTTTCTATAATATCATCAGTATCTATAGTCATATATTTGGAATTTTTTGCAACTTCTCTTGCAACACTTCCTTTACCAACACCCATAAAACCGATCAAAATAATATTTTTCATTAATTCCCCATTTTAAAAAGACTCATATCAAAGTCAGGTTTTGTTTTTATTGTTCTTCTATATACAAATGCTGGTGCTAAAATATTGTACTCCAAAATCAGCATACTAATTATAAAAAAACTAGAAGATGGAGCTAAAAGTTTTGGTATATAAAAACTAAATACAAAGCCTATTATAGACAAAATTAGTAACACAAATTGTATCTTTGCTAAATCTTTATCTATCATTTCATTAATTGTAGGTATTTTCATATATCCCATACCATTCAAATGAAACCAAACAAGAAAAGGTACTATTTTATAAAGCATACCTATCATTATAGATAAGACAAAGCCTCCTCCTATCAAAATAGCGACCATTACTATGTACTCATGTTTAAAAAACTCATCAAATATCCAAAGAAAAGAACCTAATGTTAAAAAGATACTTGCAGCTCTCCAGTACCAAACAGTAACATCGACTACTGAGCGTTTACGCTTGTTAAACTTTATCCATACTGTTGTAGCAAACGCCCAAAAAAATGTAGCTATCCATAATTTTGAGTAGAGAGTATACTCATCATAAAAACTATTTAAAACTAACCAAATAAAAAGCCCTATACTAATAAGAGCTACTACTCTTTTTTTACAAAAACGTTTAAAATGAGGTGCTACATAAAACATCGGTAGCACTTGAAACGCTACACCAATAATAAGCAATCCAGAGAATCCAAAAATTGCCCAGACGCTATGAATATTTGCATATATATAGTGTCGCTCTCCTATCTCTCCTGATGCATAGTCAAAAAGCATCATAATTCCAAGAAGTGTAACAAAAAAGGCAAATACAAGACTTGCAACCATGCCTTTGACGGTAGCTGTAAAATTGTTAACACTTCTTAAAGCATTAGCAATAGATGCTATCATTAAAAAAAATCCACCACCTAATAAAAGGTAAGCACTAGTAGTAAATAATGGGAGCATAAACTTCAAGCCTACAATCATTGCAAATAACCCTACAATAAACATATAGTAAGAGAGTGTTGTCACCAACTTAACTTTCACTATTTTTGTTCCTGTTAAAACTGGTAACATTTGGGTTAATGCTCCAAAAATTACAAATGAGAACACTCCAATAGTAATGGCATGAGTGATTATAATCGCATCTATAGAGTATCTATTTACTAAAGTTTGACTATCACTTAAAAGCATTAATATCCCAGCTATAATTCCAAATATAGGTGCTGTTAAAAAAAATCTTAGTGGTGCTGATATAGGTGGTGCTTGATCCACCGATAAACCATTAAAGTTCAAAATTTTCTACTATTGAACTATCATTGAGTCCATCATCATTACAATATTTTCAGATTGAGAACTTAAATGTTGCTGTGCCATTGGGTAAAGCATCTGTTCTTCTTTCATATTGTGTTGCTGAAGAAGTATCATAAGTGTTTCACTTACACTAAAAAATTTATCTTTATCATCTGTAGACAATGCTTCAAGAAGAGATTGCATAAGATTACGCATCTGCATATGTTCCAGTTTCATCATTGCAGTTGGACCTTCTGTCATTCCAGTTCTTGCTTCAAACTCTGGAAACATTACACGCTCTTCCATTTGAAAATGTCTTTCCATATCATCTATGAAGTTATTTGTTAACTCTTTTGCATCCAAGAGAGAGTTCCCAGCTTTTTCTTCCATTTGTGCAAATATTTCATCGCATTTTCTATGATCTGATGTTAAATACTCTTTAATTGTGCTCAAGTTTTTTCCTAGTTTATAAAATATACTGACATTATATTGAAATAAGATAATTTACAATTTAAACCACTATTTAATAACTCAAGCTATAATACTTTAAATTCAAAATAAAATAATAGGTTTACTATGAAAAATAAAAAAATTATGACATTAGGTTTTGCTTCTGTAGCACTCTCAATGGGACTTCTTTTCTCCTCTTCTCTTTTTGCTCAAACAACTAAAAAAGAAGATGAAGCTACTCGCCTAGAATCATTAGCTAAATTCACAAAAGTAATCAGTATTGTTGAACAGTACAATGTTGATGATGTCACTATTGAAGAGCTTATGAACAAAGCACTTGATGGCATGATGAAAAACCTTGATGCACATTCAAATTATCTAACAAAAAAAGATTATAAACGCTTAAAAGTTCAAACTAGTGGGGAGTTTGGAGGATTAGGAATTACAGTTGGTATGAAAGATGGTGCACTTACTGTTATCTCACCAATAGATGGAACACCAGCAGATAAAGCAGGTCTAAAAGCAGGTGATATTATTTTAAAAATCGATGATAAATCGACTATTAGTATGACTATTGATGAAGCTGTTTCCCTTATGCGCGGTAATGTTGGTGATCCTATTGATATAACAATAGTAAGAAAAGGTGAGATGAAGCCTTTATCTATTCATATCGTCAGAGGCATAATAACTATAGAGTCTGTTCATACAAAAACTATTGCAGATAAAATTCTCTATATTAGAGTTGCTAGTTTTGATAAAAAAGTAGCAACTGATGTTGCCAAAGCTATTAAAAAAAGTAAATCTACAACAGAAGGTATAATTCTCGATTTAAGAAACAACCCTGGAGGACTTCTTGACCAAGCTGTTGATTTAGTAGATATATTTGTAAATGATGGACAAATAGTTTCTCAAAAAGGTCGCCATAAAAGTGATGATAAAGCATACTCTGCATCTTCAAGTGCTACACTCACAAAAGTACCTGTTGTTGTAATTATCAATGGAGGAAGTGCTAGTGCAAGTGAAATAGTAAGTGGAGCGCTTCAAGACCATAAACGTGCTGTTTTAGTTGGTGAAAATACATTTGGTAAAGGAAGTGTACAAGTAGTCCTTCCTATTACTGAAGAGGAAGCAATAAAACTTACAATAGCAAGATATTATCTTCCAAGTGGCAGAACTATTCAAGCTGTTGGTGTAAAACCTGATATTGAAGTCTTACCAGGAGAGGTAAAAACTCACAAAAATACTTTTTCTATTAAAGAAGCTGATCTTAAAAAGCACCTTGAAGAAGAGCTTGAGAAGGTTGATGGAAAAAAAGTTGAGAAAAAAGCAGATACAAAAGAGAAAAAAGATATAATCACGTCAGAAATGATGACTAAAGACAATCAACTTAAATCAGCAGTTGATATTTTAAAAGCTTTAATAATAACAAAAGGATAAACAGTATGGAAAAAAGAGAGTTACTTTACGAAGGAAAAGCCAAAAGACTTTTTTTAACAGATGATGAAAATTTAGTAATTTCAGAGTTCAAAGATGACTTAACAGCATTTAATGGCGAGAAAAAATCTAGTGAAGCAGGAAAAGGTGCACTAAACAATAAAATTAGTACAGAACTTTTTAAACTCCTAGAATCTAATGGAATTCCAACTCACTTTGTAAAAATGCTTGATGATAACCATATGCTACATACTAAAGTAGATGTTATCTTAATAGAAGTTATAGTTAGAAATATTGCAACAGGTTCGTTAAGCCGTAACCTTGGAATAGAAGATGGAAAAGTTCTTCCTTTTACTCTTGTTGAATTTGACTATAAAGATGATGATTTAGGTGACCCTAAGCTTAATGATCAACATGCACTTATTTTAGAGTTAGTTGAACACCAAGATGAACTCGATAAACTTCGTCGTATGGCTAGACAAGTAAATGATATACTCAAACCTTACTTTGCAGAAAAAGGACTAAACCTTGTTGATTTCAAACTTGAATTTGGAAAAGATGCGAATGGAAATATTATTTTAGTTGATGAAATTTCACCTGATAACTGTCGTTTCTGGGACATAGAATCTGGAGAAAAGATGGATAAAGATAGATTTCGCCAAGGTTTAGGTGGATTAACAGTAGCTTACGAGCAAGTATTAAATAGAATTTTAGGAAAATAATAAAATGACAACAGCAATTATAAACATATCTTTAAAAGCCGGAGTTCTTGACTCTCAAGGTAAAGCAGTTCACCATGCATTAGATTCTCTTCATTTTGAAGGTGTAAGTGATGTTCGTGTTGGGAAACAGATAGTTATTAAACTTGACACAGATGATAAAACTCAAGCGATGAGTGAAGTTGAAAAAATGTGTGAAGAGATTTTAGCAAATACTGTAATCGAAGATTATAAGATAGAGCTAATCTAATGAAAGTAACAATTCTTCAGTTTCCAGGAACTAACTGTGAATATGATACACAACATGCATTTGAAGAACTTGGTGCTACAACTGAAATAGTTTGGCATAAATCAGAAACTATTCCAGCAGATACTAAACTATTAGTTGTTGCTGGTGGTTTTTCTTATGGTGACTATTTACGTTCAGGTGCTATTGCTAAGTTTTCTCCAGTTATGAAAGCTGTAACAAAGTATGCAAATGAAGGTGGAAAAGTTCTTGGTATCTGTAATGGTTTTCAAGTTTTAACAGAAGCAGGTCTTCTTCCAGGTGCACTTAAACGTAATGATGGTCTTCATTTTATTTCTAAACACCATACTTTAAAAGTAGAGAACAATGATAATATTTTTCTTGAAAAACTAAATAATGGTGATATTGTAAATATTCCTATAGCACACCATGATGGTAACTATTTCATAGATGCTGATGGACTTAAAGACCTATATGCGAACAACCAAGTTCTTCTAACTTATAGTGATGAGAATGGTAACGTCAAAAATCCAAATGGAAGTGTTGATTCAATCGCAGGTGTTTGTAACATAGAAAAAAATGTTTTTGGTCTTATGCCTCACCCAGAGCGTGCTATGGAAGCAATCTTAGGTTCTGATGATGGTGTTAAGATGCTAGAAGGCTTTTTGGCATCGTGATGAAATTTCTTTTTCTTACTCTACTGTTTTTAACTTCACTTTATGCAAATAAAGTTATCTATTTAAGTTATGATGAAGTACCACAGAGAGTAATTAAAGGAGAAATTTTTCCTATAGTACTAAAATCTCTTTCTACTGTTAAAAATTTAAGTAAAATTCAATATAACTTTTCTAATGCCAAAGGCATTAAATTCTTATCAACTCGACCGAAAAGAGTTAAAAAAGGAAAGTATTTTTATGATACTTTCTATGCATTAAGCACTAAAAATTCTGCCAGACTTCCTGATATAAATGCCACATTAGTAGCAAACAAAAAGTATGAATCAACATATATTTATGGACAAAATCTAAATATAATATCATTAAACCCTAAAAAGAATTTCTCAAATATCATAGCAGATAATTTTGCACTATCAGAGTATAAAACTACTTCTTATGATAATAAACACAATATTATTGTTCTTGTAGCAACTGCTAAGAACTCTGATATTAAAGCTATGCATTTTCAAAATATTAAAAAACAAGGTATTGAATCTCTTAAAGAATCACATCTAAATTCAAAAATCACCTACTTTCTTATTGTAGATAAAAATATAGAAAATTTCACATTCTCTTACTTTAACCTCATTAAAAATAACTTTATTCAAGTAACTATTCCAATAATAGTAGATGACGATAGTGTAACAACTCAGAGTGATTTAAAACCTAAAGATCAATCTAAAGAGAGATTAAAAATGGCTATTGCCAGTGTATTTGTTTTTGTAATGTTTCTTTTAATATTATGGAGAAAAAAATTCATCTATCTTCTTTTACTAATCCTTCCTCTTATCTACATTATATATTTAGCTCTTCCAGAGAAAGAGATATGTATAAAAGAAGGAACACAAATCTATCTTCTACCCGTTAATAATGGTACTATTTTTGAAACTACAAACGTAGAGTATAGATTACTAAAAGAGGGGCGTGTACAAAACTTTATAAAAGTAAAACTCTTAAATGAGAAAATTGGATGGGTGAAAGATGAAGATATTTGCTCAAATTAAATGGTTAATAGCTACCATAATTATTTTCATTTCTTTAGTGTTAATGATTTTTCTCTATCCCATTTTACCTAGACCCTATGCTAGAAAAACTTCTGCATGGTTTGTTCGAATCTTTACTGCTTTTTCTACAAAGGTAGATGGAGAAGAAGACCCAGCAGCTCAAATGTATCTTATAAACCATCAAAGTGATATTGACATTGCCGTAATGGAAACTATCTCTAAAAAAGATCTCTCTTGGGTTGCAAAAAAAGAACTTTTTGATGTACCATTTTTTGGTCTAGCTATGAGTCTTCCTGAAGATATTCCTATAGAAAGACAGAGTAAAACTTCACTACTAAGACTTCTTAAAAATGCAAAAGATAGACTGAATAAAGGTCGAGTTATTACAATGTTTCCAGAAGGTACTCGTTCACAAAATGGAAAAATGCTACCCTTTAAAAATGGTGCAAAAGTCGTAGCTGATATGTACCAACTCAAAGTGCAACCAGTTGTTTTAATCCAAACTGCAAAATACTACAATATTAAAAAGTTTTTTTACGATCCAGGAACAATTAAAGTGATATTTTTAGACTCATTTATCGCTGATAAGAAAAATGAAGATTGGTTAAAAGAGTTAAAAGAAAAAATGCAAAAGGTGTATGATGATGAGTTGGCAAACAATCCTAGCCATAGGTAGTGGAGGCTTTTTAGGAGCAATTTTAAGAGCTTACCTTAACGGTGCGATTAATAGTAAAGTTTCCCATCTTCTTCCTCTTGGTACACTTGGTGTCAACCTTCTTGGTAGTTTTATCATGGGTTCACTTTTTGCATATTTTATGTATACAAATATTTTTTCTGTACATGTTAAATCATTTCTTACAACTGGTCTACTTGGGGCATTAACAACATACTCAACATTTGCTATTGAAAGTTTTTTTCTTCTTCAAGGTGGAAGTATCTTACTTGCTGTAGCTAACATTTTACTAAATGTTTTAGGAACAATCTTTATGGCAAGTGGAGGTTACTATCTTGTTAATGCTCTTTTCAAATCTTAACAATTTCATCTGCACACCATTGAGCCAAATCCATATCATGTGTTATCAATAGCATTGCTGTTTCATCTAAATAGTGCATTAACATCTTCATTACCTCAAGCTGAATTACATTATCAAGTGCAGATGTAGGTTCATCTAAAAGTAATAAATCTGGTTTCATCAATATTGCACGAAGGATTGAAGCACGTTGTAGCTGTCCACCTGAAAGCTCATGTGGAAGTTTTAAGAGTAATTTATACTCAAGGTCTATCAACTTTAAATATTTTTCTAACTCATCTATAGGAGCAACATCTTTAATCTGATTTAGCAAACTATAGCTTGGATGAAAAGAGCTATAAGGGTCTTGAAAGACCTGAGAACATTTAGAGCTTTGTATAGTTCCAGATAGTGGCTTGAGATTTTTTAGTATCAGCTCAAAAAGTGTACTTTTCCCAGCACCACTCTCTCCAACTATGGCTTTTAATTCACCTTTTTGAAGAGTTATATTAAGATTTTTAAAAAGTAATTGCTCTTTTTTATATCCAAAAGAAAGATTTTTAACTTCTAAAATATAGGACAATGACTAGCTCTTAGTAAGTGAACTATATGCTCTTACTAACTCTTTATAAAGAATATCAGGCTGGATATCACCATTCTCTTTCCAGATACGAGTCATTACGACATTGTCCTCTTCTCCATTCCATACTTTTATGTATGTACCATCTTTATAACCATTATCTTGTCTAAACTGATTAAGTATATTTTTACCTACATAGAGACGATAGAGAGATTCTAAATCTAAACCACTCATCACAACTAAATCAAAAAACTCAGAGATTAATTGCTCTATATTTAATTCATCATTTGAAATTGACAAGCGAATCAAAGATTCTACTTTAGATATAACCTCATCTTGAGGAGCAAATATTTCTGTACTTGTTTCTACCTTTGAAAATGACTCTAGTTGTGAAATATTTATTGCTAAATCTTCTATACCACCCTTTAACATTTGAGAATAATTTTCTATAGCTAAACTCATAATAAAATGCCAAACATCTACAACTTCTATCTGGTGATTAGCCCAATCAGGCTCTGCATCTATCGCTTTCCAATGTTTCCATGAAAAGCTATCCACCATCTCAGCACACTCCATATATATACAACGTTTCCAGTTAATAGTTTTACCATTTTTAGTAATGCCTTTTGGCCAATTTTCACCATTAGTGGCATCGTTAAGTTGGTTTTGAAGCTGAAGCATCAATAATATTTTATCCATTTGAAATTCTCTCTTTATTTAATTAATTTATTGTATCGAAATATGCTAAAATACTGATTATGAAAAGAATAAATTGTAGAAGATGCCAACACTATTTTGTTACATGGGAAGCTGGAAAACCTCATGGATGTAGGGCTTATGGTTTTAAATCCCCTCAAATTCCCTCATTAGTTGTTTTCCAAAGTAGCGGAAGTGATTGTTCTATGTTTAGTTTAAAAACACCTGCTAAACGCTAGCTTCATTCTGCCATATTAATTTCTTACCAAATCCAAAACTATTATCTGTTAACTTAAAGCTATCTATCTCTATCTGCCAAAGAGTTGGGTTTAGGGCTAAAGCGTATGGAAAATCTTTAAAGTAAGATAGCTTTGAGTGTTTATCTTGTACTTCTGTACACTTACCAATAAATTGTAGACCTTTAATCTCACCAACTCTCTTTGTTTCTAGTAAAATATTTCCTGCAATTTTAGAATTTTTTACTATATGTTGTATATGTTTAGTGTCTTTAGAACTTGCAATTATAAAAATATTTTTCTCTTGGATATAAGAGTAAAAAAGGCTACAAACACTTAACTCATTTTCAAAACTTGTTGCTAAACTCAAAACATGATGTTGCGAGATAAAATTTACTATTTTCTTTAAAGAAGAGTCCATAATTACATTTTAAAAAGCATATTTTCTAAATCAATATCATTATTAATATTATATTTTTCCAATAGCATTTGACCTATATCATCTACTTTGAGCGTTTGATAGATGTCACTAGGATTGTTCATATTGTAGTAGCTCTTTAAAAACTCCATTACCATCTCTAGTTTATGAGTTCTAACACTTAACTTCTTGTGCTCTTTATACTCATCCCAATCAATTTTTATCAATATTTTTCCTTTTATTTTCAAGGGCAATTTCTAGCCTTTTTATTACTTCTGACATTTTAGCAGAGGAGAGTGCAAAGTTCAAGCGCATAAAGCCACTACCTTCTCTCCCGAAACTTAAACCAGCGTTTAGCCCTAGTCTCGCCTCTTTTATAAAGAACTCTCGCAACGCCTTATCTTTAAGACCAATACCTCGACAATCAAGCCATGCTAAGTATGTTCCTTCAATAGGTGTCACTTTTATAAACTCACTATACTCTCTGCAGAGAGTATCAAGCATTAAAAAGTTTTTATAAAGATGTACTTTTAGCTCTTGTATCCATACTTTTCCATTTACAAATGCACTTTCAAACGCCACATGAGATAAAACAGACCCCTGTGCAAAATGAACTCTATCGTAAGCTTTTTTAAACCTATCATATAACTCTTTATTTGAAATTACTACACTACTCATAGCAAATCCAGCCATATTAAAACTCTTTCCAACTCCAATAGCTGTAACAGTGATAGCTTTAGCTTGAGAACTAATTGAAGCAAAAGGTATATGAACATTTGGTACATAAACTAAATCTGAGTGTATCTCATCTGCAAATACTACTATATCATTTTCTAAACAAACTTCTAATATAGCTTCTAACTCCTTT
>Ga0256826_1002000_pt1 | contig 12593 bp, 8 predicted proteins | sample CV79metaG_FD_185975 | JGI IMG/M metagenome (GOLD analysis project Ga0256826, IMG submission 185975) | Hydrothermal vent microbial communities from East Pacific Rise, Pacific Ocean - CV79 | ecosystem: Environmental > Aquatic > Marine > Hydrothermal vents | place: Pacific Ocean: East Pacific Rise... | reverse complement strand
AATGCAAAATTATACTTATATTGGAATTGGTGCTAGTGCAGGCGGTCTAAAAGCTTTTGAAAAATTAATTTCTCTTCTTCCTAAACAAAATAACTATATTTACATCATAGCTCAGCATTTAGATCCACATAAAAAAAGTGCACTTGTTGATATTTTCTCTCGATTCACCTCTTTAAATGTACATGAGATTAATGAGACTACACAGTTTCTACCAAACAATATTTATATAATTCCAGCAGGATATGATTTAGTATATAATAACCACAATATAACACTGAAAAAAATTGATATCACATCACATAAACCAACTCCATCTGTTGATGCACTTTTCGAAGCACTCGCTCTTTACAAAGGAGAAGAGTCTATAGGTATACTTTTAACCGGTTCTGGACATGATGGAACAGTGGGAATGCAAAAGATTAAAGAGCATAATGGTATTACTATTGCACAAGAACCCGAAGAAGCCTACTGTAAAAGTATGCCTCAAAGTGCGATTGACGTAAAATCTGTTGACTATACTCTTACTATTGAAGAGATTGCTCATAGACTTTCAACATCTATACACCCAAAATCTATTACTCCTTTAGAAACTATAGAAAAACTTCTTCAAAAACAAGAATATTTTGATACAAAAAAATATAAAAGTGAAACTATTTTACGACGAATAAATAAAAGAATGTTACTGGTTCATGTTAAGACATTAGAGGAGTACCTTGAGTATATAGAATCTAATGATGATGAGTTACATCTTCTCTACCAAAATATTCTTATTGGTGTTACTAGATTCTTTCGAGACAAAGAGGCTTTTAAAGCACTTGAGGTAGAAGTTTATAACTATCTTAAAGACAAACCAGACAATTATGAACTAAAAGTCTGGTCTATTGCATGCTCAACTGGGGAAGAAGCTTACTCTATTGCTATTTTAATAGATCAAGTTTCTAAGAGATTAGGGAGAAGTTTTTATATTAAGATTTTTGCTTCAGATATAGATGAAAAAGCACTTCATAAAGCTAGAAGTGCTATTTATTCAGAAGAGTTAATTGTAGATATTGAACCAGATATACTCTCAAACTATTTTACAAAAGTAGATAGTGGATACAAAGTCTCTGAAGAGATTCGTAAAAATATTGTTTTTACAAAACATAATATACTTAGTGATCCACCTTTTATAAACCAAGATATTATCAGCTGTAGAAATCTTTTAATCTACATCAAACCAGAAGCACAACAAGAACTTTTTACACTTCTTCACTATATTCTTAAAGATGATGGTGTACTCTTTTTAGGTTCTTCTGAATCTACACTCATCAGTATAAAGTATTTTAATACTCTAAGTTCTGAGTATAAGATATATAAAAAAGAGAAACTAAAAAGCCCCCCTAAAATTTCATCACACTACTTCTCTAAGCACTTAGAAGAAAAAAGCAATATTTTGACAGAAGAGATTAGAAATAAAAATGATATAAATATAGAAGACAATATCTCTAAGGTAATTTTTGATTTTTTTACACCAAACTGTATAGTTATAGACAAAGAGTTCTCAATTATTTACAAAAAAGGGGAGCTTCCCTTTGTACAGATGCCTGATGGATTTATAACTTTAAATATTTTAGATCATCTACATGAGCAACTTCAATATAGTGCGAGACAGACAATAAGTCTCGCATTCAAAACACAAAGAGTACAGACCACAAAATTTATAGAGGTCTATCTAGGTAAAGAGAAAACATTTGTTAGAATCATTGCAAATCCTTACACAAAAACACATACTACAACAATGCTACTTCTTTACTTTCAAGAGCTTCATGCAGATGACCTGCAGTTTGACATAAGCGACTTAGAACTTCCAGATGAAGCTTTTGTTATAGAAGGTCTTACATCACAGATTAAACAGATACAAGAGGATAATAACCTTTTATCTGATAAGCTAAATATTTACAAAGAAAAAATGCAACTCCTTAATGAAGAGTTACAGAGCTCAAATGAAGAATTACAGAGCTCAAATGAAGAGTTAGAAACATCTAACGAAGAGTTACAGAGCTCAAATGAAGAGCTTCATGCTTCCATTGTGAATGAGCAAAAACTTCAAGAGAAATTTTCAAGTATTCTTAATGCATCACAAAATGGAATTATTGGCTTAGATATTCATGGAAACCACACTTTTGTAAATAATGCAACCGTAAAAATACTTGGCTACTCTAAAGATGAGCTTATTGCAAACAATGCCCATAAACTTTGGCACCATACAAAAGCAGATGGGACACACTACCCTGTCGAAGAGTGTCAACTTCACAACTATTATATGCATGAAAGATCCATACGTACAGAAGAACTTTTTTGGAAAAAAGATGGAACATCGATAGATGTAGAAGTACTTCAAAATCCACTTTTTGAAGATGGTCAAGTAGTAGGAGCTGTCCTCTCTTTTCATGATATTACAGAAAAAAAGAGACTTAAAAAAGAGTTAAAGCATGAACATCAGTTAGCAAACCTCTATGTAAATACTATGGGAACACTTGTAATGACTCTTGATGTAGATGGAAATATCACTATGGTCAATAGAGAGGGAGCAAATCTCCTTAAAACAACCCAAGAAGACTTAATCGGTAAGAACTGGTTTGACAACTTTATACCTAAAGAGCAACAAAACGAGATAAAAGAAGTTTTTGCATCTATAGTTTCAGGAGAGCATCTACTTGTATCTCACTATAAGAACTATATAATTGATACACAAGGAAATAGGTACCTTCTCTCTTGGACAAACCACTACACTAAAGATGCAGATGGAAATATAACAGGTATTATCTCTTCAGCAATTGACATTACTCAAGAAGAAGCTCTTGCACAAAAGCTTTTTGAACAAGAACATCTCTATAAACTAACTTTTGAACAAGCAAATATTGGGATTGCTCATACATCTTTAGATGGACATTGGATAGACACAAATGAGTATATTAGTGAGCTTTTAGGCTATACAAAAGAGGAACTTTTAGAGCTTAGTGTTTCAGATGTAACACATACTGAAGATAGAGATATTGATAAGCGAATGATTTCTCAAATTCTTACCAAAAAAAACAATTACTACCATACGGAAAAACGTTATATACATAAAAACGGTTCTACAGTATGGGTTAATCTTTCTGTCGTAGTATTAAGAGATGATTTAGGGAATCCTCTCTATTTTCTAAAAATTATTCGTGATATTTCACAAATGAAACTCCTAATGTATCAGATTGAAGAACAGAATGAAAAATTTGAAAAAATCATTGAATTTACACCTATTCCTATTATGCTTTATAATGAAGACGGAGAGATACTTCTCACAAATAAAACTTTTAATAATACACTTGGATATACTAAAAATGAACTCTCAAATATTAATGAACTTATTGAAATTCTCTTTAAACATGAGAGTAAAAAAAATCTTAAAAAGATTAAACAGTATTATGAAAATCCAGTCCTCCTAAGAGATCACGAGCAAGTTATAACTACAAAATCTGGAGAGAAAAGAGTTGGTATACTTAATGCAGTTTTACTCAATAAATCAGAGATAGATGTTAAAAAAATGTATCTTGTTGCTATTGTTGACATAACTGATTTACAAAAGAAAGATGAACTTATGATAGCCCAGTCACGACAAGCTGCTATGGGAGATATGCTTGCAATGATAGCCCACCAATGGAGACAGCCACTAAGTGTCATCTCTATGCTTGCAAACAATGTAAAAGTAAAGGTTGACCTTGAAGAAGAAATTACTAAAGAGAACATTGATCATCTTGTAGCCTCTTTAAATAAACAGACTCAGTATCTCTCTCAAACTATAGATGACTTTAGAGACTTCTTTAAACCAGACAAAGTAAAAGAACTTGTAGAAGTAAACACTGTAGTAGATAAAGTAACAAGTCTTATGCTTAAAACTTTACAAAATAATAATATAGAGTTAATACTTCCTAAAGATAATAAAATTAAGGTATCTGTTTTTATGAATCAACTTATTCAAGTTATTCTAAACCTTATAAATAATGCTAAGGATGCTATAAAATCAAAAAATATACGAGATGGACGTATTGAATTCTCTATTAAACAAGAGAAAAAAAATATTACTCTGTCTATCTGTGATAACGGAGGGGGTATCGATGCCTCTATTAAAGAAAAAATTGGTCAACCTTATGTCAGTACTAAATCTAAAAATGGAACTGGATTAGGTCTCTATATGTCGATCATGATAGTGACAAACTATCTTGATGGAAAAATAAAATGGGATTCAAATGAAGAAGGAAGCTGTTTTCACATTATACTTCCAGTGTAGATAAAAAGTTATAGTTTTTTATCTATAAGCTCTTGCATACCTTTAAAAATAAGTTTGTCATCTACTCTTGCTTGTTTAAATATTTTTTTTAGATATTTTGCATCTCCACCTGTTAAAACAACTGGTAAATTATAAGAGAGCACTTCTGTGTGAAGCAGCTTTAAAGTACCATAACTAATAGCATCTTGTGAGTTTTTTGCTAAAGTGTTTAATTCTAAATCGAAATTAAACTCATAGTCTAATGCAGGAGATATATTTTTATAAGTATTACTCATCGCTTTTAAACCTGGATAAATAAATCCACCTAAAAACTTACCCTCTTTTACAACATCAACTGTTATAGCACTACCAGCATCAACTATAATTGCATTCGAAGTAGCTTCTATTGCAAAAATTCTGTCAACTCCCATACTCTCATAATAGGAACTCATATTTACAAGAACTGATAAATCTATCCAGTTATTTAAAGAAGAGATATTTTGCTTTATTTTAGCATTTACAGAGATAAAATATACTGTTTGAGTGATTTCTTGGGGATTAAAATCTAGTACATTTTTTTTATAACTTCTTTTACCATCAAAAAAATGATACGAAGTGTTTCCTATGTCACAAAGAAGCATTACTGAATTTTCCAGCCTGCTTCTTTAAATGCAGCCTTAGCTTTTGAACATAAAGGTGCATCTATAAAAATAATCTTGTACTTAAAGTTGTGTTCACAAAAGAGTGTCAGTTTTGCATATATTTCCTGCATTTTGTGAACATCTTTCATAAGTACTCTACTCTTTTGACTAATCGCAAAAATAGCCCAAAAATAGCCTCTAGTATCAGTCGCTTTATACATTTTTATCTTATTGCGTATGCCTAACTCTTTGGGAGTTACTTCTTGCATTTTTTTATATAATTTCCCTTTTTGTCTTAGGGAGTCTACTACCATTTGCATATCTATTTTATTGCCTTTATTTCAAATTATTCAAGTACATAAAGCTGCTCATCACTTAAAATTTCTCTAGTATTATAAATACATTCCAGGTGAACCATTGTTGCCTGAGCTCTAAGTGATGCTAATTTCTCTACATCTGCTTTAAGCGACTCTGGTGTTGCACCTTTTTGACTTGCATCTACTATTTTACTCTCTAATATATTTACCTTTTTAGAGAGTGCCTTTGCTCTACTCATAGTACTTTTACGTACTATAGTAAGCTTCTTTTGCTGCTCAGTAGTGAGTGCTAAATCTTCATCATCCCAAAGAATTTTAACCATACCTGTAAGATGTGGAAGTTTACCTTGAATAAGAAATGGTTTACCGGGTTTTGCCGAACTAGCATTTAAAGAAGTAAGTCCTAAAGAAGAGACAAGGACTGCAGTTCCTAAAAGTGTTAATATTCTGTTTTTCATGAGTTTTACCTTTTATTGTGAAATTATACATCAATTTTATTATGCTAATGTTATGGTAATGTTAAGAGTTAGCTTCTACTTATACATCTAAGATATATTTTCTGAATTGTAAAGCAAATTTTAGTAGTATTTTCTTAAAATTTAGATATATTATTTCACTATAATTTTATCGGTAGATTAAAAAATGTGATTTTATTGTGATATAAGAAAATAAAATATATGTTATAATTACTACTTAATACAAACAAAGGAAATAATGAAATGAAAATATTAGTTAGCGTACTTTGGCTAAGCATATTTCTAAATGCATCTAGTATATCACTATCATCACCAACTCTTGATGAAGCCCTCAATATACTAAAAACAGAAAACTTAGAGATAAAAGCAGCTACTTTAGATGTTAAAAGTGCTAAAGAAGACGAAGATAGTGTATCTGGAATGCACTGGGGTAAACTAGACTTTATCCAAGATGTAGCACGTTCAAACGATGCAGGAAATGTATTTGGTTTTAAACTTACTTCTCGTGAAGCAACTTTTGGAGATTTTGGGTTTAGTGAATTTAATCCAGCACTGCCACCAGCTACTTTACTGCAGACACAGCCAAATGACTTAAATTACCCAGATGATAGAAACTACTTTCAAAGTAAACTTCGTTATGAAGTGCCACTTTTTACAGGTTTTGCACTAAGCTCATACTCTGAAATAATGGAATCAATGACTAAAATGAAATCTTTAGAAAAAGAAGAAGTCATTAACGAAAAGATATACCAGCTTAGAAAATCTTACTACGATATGGCACTATTAAATGGTTCAATACAAAACTTAACTAAAATTCTTGATAATATTGAAACACTTGAAAATACAACACAAAATATGATTGATGTTGGATATGCAAAAAAAGTTGACCTTCTTGAAGTAAAAGCTAAAAAAGGAAATGTAGAACGACTTTTAATGCAGATGAGTTCAAACAAAAAACTTCTCTATCACTACATCAGTTTTTTACTTAACAAACAGATTACTAGTATCACTCCACCACAAGCCGAAATAAAGATGCCTATTATGAGTGATGAGGATATTTTAGCTCAAAACATTGACATCCAAAAAGCCTCTACTGGACTTGTTATAAGAGAGAGTATGCTTAGTGCAGATCAAGCAGCTTACTACCCTACTCTTGGTGCTTTTGGTGAAGTTGCAACTGCTGATGACACTTTCTTAGGTGATGCTGTAGATCATCAAGCCTATACAATTGGAGCTAGACTTACATGGAATATTTTTAATGGTGGTATAGATAGTGCCAAAATTGAGAAGTCAAAACTTGAACACCTGAAAATGAAATCACAGGTTGAATTAGCAAAACATGGTATTGCTCTTCAGCTAGCAAAAACAAAAACAGAGATTGCGACAGCAGATGAAGAGATAGCTTCACTTACAAAAGAGTTAGATCTAGCAGATGCTATCTACAAAAACTATGAAGGTAGATATAGAGAAAAACTCTCTTCTATGAATGATGTTATCATCAAACAATCTTCTCAAATAGAAAAAATACTACAACTACAAATGGCAAAAAACAAGCGTAATGAAAAAATATTCGCTTTAGAAAAACTAGCAAATAAAGGACAAAAATAATGAAAAAACTACTATTAACTCTAGCTCTTGGGGCTTCACTTATAGCTGAGACACTAACACTTTCAGGAAGTGTTATTTCAGATAACCAAAAGATGATAACAAGCCGTTTTATGGGATTTGTAACAAATGTATTTGTTCATGAAGGTGAAAAAGTCAAACGTAATCAGACACTTTATACTATTGACTCTCGTGAAATAGACTCTGCTAAACGCCAAAGTGAACTCTCTTTACAGATGTATGAAAACCAGTATACAAATGTCAAACTAAATCTTGAACGTTATAAAAGACTACTAGAAAAAGATATGGTTTCAAAATATGAAGTAGAAAATCTAGAACTTGCAGAAAAAAACTTAAAAGATATGATGTCTATAGCAAAAGCAAGACTACAAGAGGTAGAAAATCAGTACAGATACTTAAATATAAAAGCTCCAAATTCTGGTGTTGTTGTTGCTAAAAATATTAAGGTTGGTGAGATGGCTATGCCTGGTATGCCAGCTATTATTCTTTCTGATTTAAGTGATCTAAAAATTAGTGCTGAAATTCCAGAGAGTAATTTAGCTCAAATTAGTCATGGTAAAAAAGTTACTGTAAACATTCCATCTTTAAATGTAAAGACCATAGGAACAGTAAGTGCAATTATCCCAAACTCAAATCCTATGACACATACATTTAAGATAAAAGTATCATTTAAAACAAATAATAGATCTGTTTATCCTGGTATGTATGCAACAATAAGTATAAACTAAAGGTTATAGATTATGGAAAAAAACAACTATATACCCAAAGATTCTGCCGGTAAGTTAGCAAAAGCATTTTTACGTAGTCCTTTAACTGTGGTTCTAGGTATTTTTCTCCTTGCTATTGGTTACTTAGCTCTTGAAGTTATGCCAAGAGAAGAGAATCCTCAGATGGTAGTAAGTGGTTCAACTGTTATTATCGCCCTTCCAGGTGCTAGTGCAGAGGAGATAGAAAAAGTAATAGTAAGACCACTTGAGCGTAAACTTAAAGAGGTTTTAGGTGTAGAAAACATCTATGGTCGTGCTATGGACAATGTCGGTATTGTAAATGCAGCCTTTTTCATAGGTGAAGAAAAAGATGGATCAAACCTAAAGATATATGATAAAATCATGCAAAATGCTGACATCTTTCCTAAAGGAGCGATGGAGCCAATTATCAAACCTCTAGATATTGATGTTGATATTCCCATCGTTTCAGTAGCATTTTACTCTTCAAACAAAAGCATTACTAAAACTGAACTCTACGATAAGGTAAAAGAGCTACAGCATCATATAAATGGCCTCGACAACGTGGCTGTTACCGATTTAAAGGGTGGCTTTAAGCACCAGTTTAACATCGAAGTTGACTTAAATAAACTCTCTGGATATAACTTATCTATGGGACAAATAATGAAATCTGTTGAGTCTTTGGCTTATAATGTACCTGCAACTAAAAATACATCTAAAGATAATAAGATAGTTATAATGAGTGTAAAAAATGCCCTTGAAAATGAGAAAGATATAGGAAATATAATTGTTGCACAATATATGGGTTCTCCTATCTACCTCAAACAAGTTGCAGAGGTTACAGACTCTTATGATATTCAAAATTTCAAATCAGCTACAATAAATAAACGTGATGAACATGGTAACTTTACAGGCTTTCAAGACCAAGTCACACTGACGGTTTCAAAACTTCAAGGTACAAATGCTGTTTTAATCGCAGATGCTGTAAAAGAAGAACTTGAAACTTATAAGGAGTACTTAGCTCAAAACGGAATTAATTATGTTATTACTAGAAATGATGGTGAACGTGCTGATGAAGCAGTAAATGAACTTGTATATCACCTTGTTTTATCTATTGTAATTATCGCTATATTACTTGTGTTTGTTCTTGGTTGGAGAGAGTCTCTTATTGTTACATTTACTGTTCCTGCTATCTTAGCCGTTACACTTTTTGTTGCCTACTTAACAGGTCAAACTATTAACCGTATTACACTTTTTGCATTTTTACTCTCACTTGGACTCCTTGTAGATGCCGCAATTATTGTTATCGAAAATATTCACCGTCACTATCACTCACCAGAGTCTGCACATGAAACACCAGATGAGCTAATGATAAAAGCAACAGATGAGATTGGTCCACCTACAAATATTGCTACTCTTGCAATTATAATGACAATGGTTCCAATGGCATTTGTTGGTCAGATGATGGGTCAGTTCATGAAACCGATTCCTGCAAATGTACCAGTTGCACTAATAGCATCACTTTTTGTTGCTTATATTTTTACACCTTACTTAGCAGTAAGAATGTTAAAACGCCCAGATCACTCTAAAAAAGGAGAGCATTAATGTTTGATAAATTTGAAAAAGCAGTACTTACTGGTATTAAAAGTTCTTCACAAAGAAAATTTATACTTTTTGGAACTTTAGTGGCATTTATTCTCTCTATATTAATGATAGCACCAAGTAAGATGGTTCTTGCTAAAATGCTTCCAGGTAAAGATAATGATACTTTTAATATCTATGTAACACTAGCTACAGGAAGTTCTATATCTCAAACTGCTGAAGTTACAAGCTGTGTAAGTTCTTTTGTAGTTCAAGAAAAAGATGTAGTTGATACAGAAGTATTTTTAGGGATGGGTTCTCCTCTTGATTTTGCTGGTCTTATTAAAGGAAGTCAGTTTAAAAACAGTGAAAATGTTGCAGAAATAGTTCTTAATATTACTCCTAAGCATCACCGTAATGAACCATCATATATGATGGTTCAACGTCTTCGTCCTATGATACAGAATACTTGTGAAAAACTATACCCTCAAACAAGAATCTCTTTTGTTGAACCTCCTGCAGGACCACCAACTATGGCAGCAGTTGTTGCAGAGGTTTATGGAAACAATGCCAAAGGTATTAGAGAACTAGCATTAAAAGTTTCTGATGTATTTAAACATACTGATGGACTTGTAGATATTGATATTATGCAAGACCAGGTATTTGAAACATTTGAAATTATAGTAGACAGTACAAAGGTTGCAAAATCAGGTGTAGATATTGAACAATTAAATAATATCATATATTTAGCATTTGAAGGTATGGAAATAGCTGTTAAAAATTCTGAAAAGTTTAATGACCAGGTTCCAATCTACTTATCTCTATCTCGTAAGTCAAAAAGTTTTACTAGTAAAGATTTAAGCGCCATTAAATCTAAATTAAGTTCACTTAAACTGATGAATAAAATGGGTATGATGATTCCTATAACAGAAATAGTTACAATAGCACCCAAGGATTCAAATCCTATGATTATAAGTAAAAACTTACATCAGATGACAAATGTTATGGCTGAGACAGATATGGTATCTCAAGTCTATCCTTTGATGGCTGCAAGAAATGTTATACTTGATACTTTTACTGATATATACGATATAGAAAAAATAGGTCTCTTTAACCTAAAACTAACAGATAAAAAAACTTCTCAAGTCTATACTCTTATTTGGGATGGAGAGATGGAAGTAACACTAGATACTTTTGTTGAACTTGGTGCTGCATTTATTGCAGCTCTTATTCTTATCTTTTTACTAATGGTTATTTATTATAAGAGTTATACACTAAGCGGTATTATTCTTTTAGGTTCATTTCTCTCTATCATTGGGGTAATTGTTGGTCACTGGATTATGGATGTTTTTACTACTGATACTTTCTTTTTAACTGCAACATCACTTATTGGATTTATTGCACTTATTGGAATTAGCTCTCGTAACTCTCTTTTACTTATAGACTTTACAAAATCTCTTATGATAGATAAAGGTATGCATCAAGCAGAAGCTATTGCATACTCAACAGCAACACGTGCTAAGCCTATTTTCTTAACGGCTGTAGCTATTATGTTGGCTTCAACTCTTCTTGCTGGAGATGCAGTGTTTGGAGGACTTGGTGTTGCTCTTATATTTGGAACAGTTGCCGCTGTTGTCTCTTCACTTATTATAGTTCCAGTACTACTGAACATGTCTAATCTTGAAGCACATTTTGGTTTCAAAGAGAAAAAAGCAGTATCTGTTAACGACCCTCTCTAAACATTAATATACTCTCTATTGAGAGTATATTAATAACTCCTCCTATGACACAATCTGTCACTTCATTGCTATATATTTATTTATACAAAAAAAGAAGAGAATATGAAAGAGAAAAAAAGATCATGGAGTGAAACTCCACTTTTTAATAAAATAGGTTTTATCCTATTTACTATAGTACTTATTACTGCTACTGTATATTTTAATTATTAAAGAATTTTTATTCCCTATAAAGGGAATAATAGTTGAAGAATTAAACGCGAGCGTAATTTACAGATATACATGCTTCAAGAGAAGCTAACTCACTAAGAGATTTTTCACATACTGCATTATCGACTAAGATAACTGCAAGTGCTTCACCTTTATCGTTTCTAGCAAGTGAAAAGTCTGCGATATTTACTTCATTCGAAGCAAGAACAGAACCCATACTCCCAATTACACCTGGAACATCAGTATTTTTAAACATAATCATATCACCACGAAGAGCTACATCAATATCAAAACCATCGATGTTTACTAAACGCTGAACACTATCATCAAAAATTGTTGCACTGATAGTTGTAGTGCCTTCACTAGTAGTAAGTTTAATAGTAATTAGGTTTTTGTAAACTGCAGAATCACCACAAGCCTCAGTCTCTATTTTAATGCCTTTTTCTTTTGCAACAAACTCAGCATTAACATAATTGATAGTATCACCAGAATTTTGACTCATAGCACCAACTGCTACAAAAGTAGAAAGAGACTCAACATACTCAGCTATCTCACCATGTCCACTTACTTTAATAGAGATGATTTGAGATTTACTCATTTGAGATTCTAAGAAACCTATTTTTTGTCCCATTTCTAAGAATGGTTTTACAAATGAAGGTATTTTTGACTCATCAATTGGTAAGTTCATTGCATGAGGGTAAGCAATTCCTTTAGCAGCTTCCATAGCATTGTTAGCTGCTTGAGTTCCAATATTGTACTGAGACTCATAAGTGTTTGCACCTAAGTGAGGAGAAACAACTACATTATCAAGATCAAGTAAAGGATGATCAGTTGCTGGTTCTTTGTTAAACACATCTATACCTGCAAAACGAATTTTTCCATTTTGTAAATATTTAAGAAGTGCTTCTTCATCATAAAGACCACCACGTGCACAGTTGATAACTACAACACCATCTTTCATTTTAGCGAACTCAGCATCGTTAATCATACCAA
>Ga0256826_1001999_pt1 | contig 12596 bp, 14 predicted proteins | sample CV79metaG_FD_185975 | JGI IMG/M metagenome (GOLD analysis project Ga0256826, IMG submission 185975) | Hydrothermal vent microbial communities from East Pacific Rise, Pacific Ocean - CV79 | ecosystem: Environmental > Aquatic > Marine > Hydrothermal vents | place: Pacific Ocean: East Pacific Rise... | reverse complement strand
AAAATTGCTTCATTCGATAAAGATAAACTTCAAAGTGATATTAAAAACATTAGACCTATAATAGGAAGAACACTTCCTAAACCTAAAGCTCCTAAAATAACTTTAGGATTAATTCAAGGTAAAACTACTATTTTAAATTGGCAAGATGGAGATAATAGAGCGACATCTTATATTGTATATAAAACAATTCAAGAAAATCTGTTTCAATCAAAAACAAAAATATATAAAGATATACACAATACAAGATTTCAAGATAGTGAAATAAAAAGAGGTATTGAGTATAAATATGAAGTTCAATCAGTTGATAAAAATGGTCTTATTTCAAATAAAACAACACCAATTATTTTATCTTTACCTACTATAAAAAAAGAGACTAAGTAAGTATGCCTCATTTACAAACTATTCAACATGGTGATATAAAATTACAAAAAGATGTAAATGGTGTAGATTTTAATTTTATTGCTAAACATAAACTTGAAGACAAAATATGTGTGAGTGTTGAAGATAAAACATTTTTTTTAACAAAACAAATAAAAGATGATAAAAATTTAATCAAAATTGATCAAGCAACTAGAGTTACACCAATTACTATTGCAAAAAAAGCTTTAAATTCATATGCTAATATTTGTGAAGCAGAAGTTTTATTTAGTAATACTGCTAACAATGACAATAAGCTTGAACCAAAAAAAGAATATCTAAAAGAGATTGATTATTTTGTAGATGATTTTAAAACTTCAAAAGAAATATGTATAGAAGTTGGATTTGGAAGTGGTAGACACTTACTTTATCAAGCACAGCAAAATCCAGATATTTTATATATAGGTCTTGAAATTCATACTCCTTCAATAGAGCAAATGCTTAAACAAGTTAAAATTTTAGGTCTTAGCAATGTTTATGCTATCAATTATGATGCAAGATTATTCTTAGAATTTATGGATTCAAATAGTATTTCAAGAGTTTTTGTACACTTCCCTGTACCATGGGATAAAAAACCTCATAGAAGAGTTATGAGTATTGAGTTTATAAATGAATGTTTAAGAGCATTAAAAATTGACGGTTCACTAGAGCTTAGAACAGATAGCCCAAAATACTATGAATATTCAAAAGAACTTTTAGAATCATATACTAATAATAAACATACAATTATAAAAAATCAAGAACTTGCAGTTTCAAGTAAATACGAAGATAGATGGAAAAAACAAGGTAAAGATATATGGGATTTAACTATTTTTAGTAATACCAAGTCTGATAAAATTGATTTGAATAAAGATTTTACATTTAATATTCAAGATAAAATAAATATCAATTTACTAGAAGAAAAGTTAAATTTCAATCCAATGGTAAAAGAAGACTATTTTGTACACTTTGATAAAGTTTATATCTCAAATGAAAACCTTGCAATTATGAGTGTAACTATGGGTAGTTTTACAAAACCATTAAGTATTTTTATTATTTTCAAAGACGATACAATAAGTTATTTTCAAAATAAACCTATCCCAACAAGTACAAATCATAAAGCACACTTACTGATAATCGAACAATTAAATGGGGTTTGTAAATGATATTAGCAGATAATATATGTCTAGGATATGATAGAAATAAAAATATTATTCAAAATGCAAGATTTAAAATAAATAATAAAGATTTTGTATTTATAACAGGTTCTAGTGGTAGTGGTAAATCTACACTTCTAAAATCTTTTTACTCTGAAATAAAACTTCAAAGTGGAAAACTATTAGTAAATCAATGTGATTTAAATAATATTCAAAATAAACAATTACGTGAACTTAGAAAAAGTATTGGTATTGTATATCAAGATTATAAGCTAATAAAAGAATATACAGTTGAAGAGAATATTATGCTTCCTTTGAAAATAAATGGTTATAGTGATAAATTATCAAGAGATCAAGCACATAAACTTTTAAAGCATGTAAAACTACCTACTAAAGCAAAATGTTATCCTGATGAATTAAGTGGTGGAGAACAACAAAGAGTTGCTGTTGCCCGTGCTTTATCACACAATCCTAAACTAATTTTAGCTGATGAACCAACAGGAAATCTTGATGATTATTCAGCTGATGTTATTTGGAATTTATTAAAAAAAGCAAATGAACAATTAGGTATTGCAGTAGTTGTTGTAACACATAGAATACCTGATAATTTTGGATTATCATTTAGAAAATTCTCAATTAGTGCAGGAGAAGTTTATGAATCTTAAAAGATTTATTTCATTTACAATTCCATTAATTGTTATGCTATTTACTTTTGCTATATATTTATCTATTAGTAAAATAGTAACTTCTTATGAGAACAGTATAAACGATGATTATTCTATTGTAATTGTTTCAACATCACCAATTATAAAATCAAACCTTACTTCTATAAATGGACTTGATATTAGAGATATCACTCATTTGAAAAGGGACAATATTTTAACTTCATTAAGCGATGAAGTATCAAGTGGTACTTTTGATTTATTGAAAAAGAAATTACCTTATTTTTATACTATTTCACTTGAAGCATTTCCAACATCTTCAAAACTAGATCAAATAAAAAAAGATTTAGAAAAAGTAAAAGGTATCAAAAGAGTTGAAACTTTTTCAAAAAATCATGATCATGTTTATTCACTTTTATTACTAATAAAAACTATTGTTGCTAGTTTATTTTTTAGTATTATAATATTTACATTTTTACTTATGATTAACAATGTAAAGATATGGTTTTTTGAACATCAAAATAGACTATCAATCATAAAACTACATGGTGGAAGTATCTATTATGGAGCTAAACCAATTATAAATACTGCAATACTTTCAAGTGTAGTATCTAGTATATTTATAATACTAATTATTTATGGATTAAAAGAAAATCTTGATAAGTTTTTACAACCAGAGTTATTAACTATTATTTCTAAAAACTTAAGTACATTTACAAATCTTGAAATAGCAAGTGTATTTATCATATCATTATTTCTTTCTTTTATAACAGTGTTTGGTATATTGCTAAAACATAGACTTAAATAAGAGTAAATATGATATTTAAACATCTTTTTTTCATACTTTTTGCTACATCATATTTGCTAAGTGCAAATATTGATTCAAAAATAAACTACAATAAAAATAAGCTAAAAAAACAGTCTTATTATAAGAAACAGACTTCTAAAGAGATCAAAAAATTAGCAAATGAAATAAAACATGAAGAAAAAGAATACCTAAAAATAAAAAATAAACTAAATCAAGTTTCAAATAATATAGCAATAAATAAAAAGAAATTAAATACAGCTATGAAAGATATTAAAGTGTTAGAAAACAAATCTTTAAATCTTAAAAAAACTACAAAAAAAACTGAAGAAAAAATAGTTAATTCAATAATAGAAAACTATAGTATTTCACTAGGTAAAAGTCTTGTAAACAAAGAATCAATTGATGATATTATAAACAAAGAAAAACTAGATATTATTTTAGATAATTCAAAAGATAAAATCTTAAAATCAAATATTATGTATTTTAAACTACAAAATGATAAAAGAAAAAATAGTATAAAATCAAAAAAGTTACTTTCATTTATAAATGAACAAGAAAAACAAAAACTAAAATATAAAGATTTAGAAAAAAAGCTTGGAAAAGCACTAGATAAACTAAAAGACAAAAAATCAAATTATAAAAAAAGATTAGAACAAATTGTTACAAAACAAAATAATCTAAGTGATTTACTAGGTAATTTAAAAATATTACAAGTAAAAGCATCACAGAAATTAAAACTTAAAAAACTAAAAGAAAAACTTGCTCGTCAAGAAAAATTGAAAAGAATTGCACTACGAAAAAAGAAAGCTACAAAAGTAACAAAATCTAAAAGTATAAAAATTACAAGAAATTCTAAAAAAAGAACTACTAAAATAAAAAGTAAAGATATTAATATAAAAGTTAGAAATATCGGCTCATCTGTAAAAGGTATAAAAACTACAACATATAGAGGGAAGAAAACTATTTCACCTTTAAAATCATATAAAATTACTAAGAAATTTGGTAAATATTATGATCCTGTATATAAAATAGAATTATTTAATGAATCTATTTCAATGAAATCAAAACGAAGAAATGCTAAAGTACATAGTGTTTTAAGAGGTAAGATTGTATATGCTAAAAACAATGCAGCTACTTTAGGGAATGTTGTTATTGTAAAACATAGAAATTCTTTACATACAGTATATTCTCAATTAAGCAATATCCCAAGATCACTTAAAGTTGGAAAATGGATACCAAAAGGTTATGTAATTGGTAGAGTTAATGATACTTTAGTATTCCAAGCAACAAAAAACAATAGGTATATAAATCCTATTAAATTATTTAAATAAAGGACAAATATGAAAGCATTAGCATTATTTAGTGGAGGACTTGATTCAGTTTTAGCAATGAAACTAATTGTAGACCAAGGTATAGATGTAGTTGCAGTTAATATCAATACAGGATTTGGTTCAACTAAAGATAGATTAGAACATATGCAAAGTATGTGTGATCAAATTGGTGCAAAACTTGAAGTACTTGATTTAAGAGAAGAGTTTTTAGATGAAGTTTTATTTGATCCAAGATACGGATATGGGAAAAATTTCAACCCATGTATAGATTGTCATGGATTTATGTTTAGATACACTGGTAAACTACTTAAAAAATATGATGCTTCATTTATGATAAGTGGTGAAGTTGTAGGTCAAAGACCAATGAGTCAAAATAAAGAAGCTATGAATAATGTAGTTAGACTTAGTGAATGTGATGAGTTAATTTTAAGACCACTTAGCGCTAAAGTATTGCCAATTACAAAACCAGAAAGAGAAGGTTGGGTTGATAGAGAAAAACTAAAAGATATTACAGGAAGAAGTAGAGCTCCTCAACTTAGTATGGTAAAAGAGATAGGTTTAGAAAACTTTGAAGCTCCTGCTGGTGGATGTTTATTAACTGAAATTAACTTTTCAAATAGACTAAGAGATTTTGTAAAATCTGATACTATGGAAATTAACGATATTGATACACTTAAATTTGGAAGACATTTAAGACTTCCTGATGGTGCAAAACTTATTGTTGGGCGAAATCAACTAGATAATGAAATGCTAAAAGCAACTACTAGTGATAAATATGTAAAAGCAAGAATTTTAGATGCTAGTGGACCTCTTTGTTTACTTCAAAAAGATGCTAGTGATGCTGATAAGCAATTAGCTACAAAATTCATCATAACATATGGTAGAACTGATTTAAATAAGCAATACGAAGTAACATTTGGAGAATATTCATTAAGTGATACAAAACTAGAAGATAAATCAAGTATTGCTCAATACTTAATCTAAATGAACAAAGAATATTTTGATACTATTTTAGATGCTTGTAAAAAAGCAAATCAAGAATTATCAAAATATATATCTAATATTCAAGCATCGGATTTACGCTTTACTGGTACTATAGGTGCTGGTGGAGATGATATGATGTATATTGATAAAATTGCTGAAGATATCTTTGTAAAACATTTATTAAAATTTGCAAATATACAAAGTGAAGAATCTGGATTTATAAAATCACCTCATGCAAGTGAAGATACTCTAATATATTTAGATCCTATTGATGGGAGTGATAATTTAAGAGCTTCTCTACCCTACTTTGGTACATCAATCGCTTTGAGTATTAAAAATAATATAAAATTAGCTTTTATTTATAATCTTGTAAATAATACTTATTTTTATAAAACTCCATTTCAAAACAATACACATATAAATAATACGGTAAGTAACTTAGGTGTATTTGAAAGAGCATATACCTCTTCTTTTATAGTAAATGAGTTACATAAACATAATTTAAAATTTAGAAGCCCAGGAGCTGTATCTTTAAGTATTGCAAATACTTATAATTATTCATTTTTTCTGCTTCAAGCTGATATTAGAAAAGAAGATATTAGTGCTGGATTATACATCTGTGAAAATTTAAATATCTATCAAAATAAAAAATTCTTATTAATTTGCAAAAATATAACAATTTTTAATGCAATTAAAGAAATAATTAAAGATATTTAGGTTATAAATCCATACTAAGAAATTAAATCAACATACAAACTTTTACTTTTGTAGTAAAAGTTAATGATTTAATATAAATACTAACTAGGAAATAAATATGTCATTAATTATAACAGATGAATGTATTGCATGTGATGCATGTAGAGAAGAATGTCCAAATGAGGCTATAGAAGAAGGGGATCCAATATACCTTATTGACTCTGATTACTGTACTGAATGTGTAGGACACTTTGATGAGCCTCAATGTATTGAAGTTTGTCCAGTTGATTGTATAGTACTTGATTCAAATAATCAAGAATCAATGCAAGAATTACAATTTAAATTTAAACAACTTCAAACAGAAGAAGAGTAGAAGAAATATAGTATGGCAAAAATAACAACTGTAATTGATATTGGTTCAAATTCAATGAGAATGGTTGTTTTTGCGAAAACAAGTAGATTTGCGTTTCATTTGATAAATGAAACAAAATCTAAAGTAAAAATCTCACAAGATGCATATTTAAACAATGGTGAACTACAAAGTGAACCGATGGATAGAGCTTTTAATGCACTAAAATCATTTTTAAATATAGCTACTAATCTAAAATCTCGAAAAATACTTTGTGTTGCAACTTCAGCACTAAGAGATGCACCCAATAAAAATATATTTTTACAAAGAGTAAAAAAAGAATTAAAACTAAATATTAAAATAATAGATGGTAATAAAGAGGCATATCTAGGTGGAGTTGCTGCATCTAACTTACTTTTTTGTAAAGATGATTTTTTTACAATTGACATTGGTGGAGGTAGTACAGAATTTGCTTTAAATAAATCAAATAATATTACTAAAACAATATCACTAAAAATTGGAACAGTAAGGATACAAGAGCTGTTTTTAAATGATGGGAATATCAAAGCTGCCAAAAACTATATAATCGAGCAATTAGATGGTTTAAATGAAGAATTTAAAGATATCTCAACTTGTATTGGACTTGGTGGAACAATAAGAGCTTTAAGTAGAGCAATTATTATCAATTCAAACTACAGTTTTGATGCACTACATGGTTTCACTTATGAAACAAAAAATAATAATGATTTATTTAAAAATATTATAAATACAACAAATACAAAAGATTTAAAATCATTAGGCATTAGAAAAGATAGATACGATACAATTATTGCAGGTACATTAATTTTTGATACTATTTTACAATATTTACAAATCAAAAAAGTAATCACTTCAGGAGTTGGTGTTCGAGAAGGATTATATCTAACTGATATTTTAAGAACTTCTAATGATAAATTTCCATCAAATTTTAATGTAAGTGTAAAATCTCTTCTTGATAGATTTACTTGTGATGATAAGCAAACTGCATTTTTAGGTAATAATATTTCAAAAATATTTGATATTTTAGAACCAATTCATAAACTACCTTCTAAATATAAATCATATTTAGTAATAGCAGCAAAATTACAACAAATCGGTATTAGCTTAAACTACTACAAAAACACTTCACATGCTTCAAACTATATATTAAATGGTTTGTCTTATGGATTTTCACATAAAAGTAGAATTTTAATAGCACATATCATAAAATATTCTAAAAAAGATTTACCTTCTAAAGAAGAACTAACTCAATATGAAGACTTATTACCAGATGTACTAACTGTACAATGGCTAAGTTTTATGAATAGTTTAAATAAAACATTAAATTTAGAATTTACAAAAGAAAAGTTCGAATATATTTTTGAAAATAATACTTTAAATATAAAATCTAAAAATGATTTATATTTAGTAAAATACAATGTAGAAAAACTTAAAAAACCAATTGATTTTGAAGTAAAATTAGAATGTTAAAAATTGCAATATTCTCACTTGCTGCTTTAGATGAATTACAATATTCAATTAATTGTTTAAGTAAAATTCATGAAGAAATTATTGATGTACAAATAGATATGTTTATTGACAAAAAAAACCTTGAATTTATCCATGACAATAAATTTTTACACAATATTATCCCTTTGGATTTAGATAATCTAAATATATTTAACTTTTTAAATAAATATGAAAGTGTAAATTATTATAATAAAAATAAATATAATATTGCCGTCGATACTCAAGGAACTCTAAAATCTGCATTTTTTAACTATCAACTTACAGGTAAAACTGCTGGTTTTAGTAAAAGTGGTCTTTTAAATAAATTGATTTCAAACTTCTATGATGAAAAAGTACAACTTAAAAGTATTATCGAAAAAGAGCAACAAACAAAAGTCTTGCTATCTAAAACTTTTGGATTTGAAGTTTAGAATGTTCGATTTTATTATCTTTTATATTTATAAAATCTTTAAGTTTTTTGTACTTATTATCCCAACTCCTATCATAAAAATATTTTTAGATGGTCTTGCTTCTTTTGTTTATTTTATAAATAAAGAGCACAAAAATTATGCATTTGCTAACTTGAATTTTGTATATAAAGATTCATTAACAAAAGATGAAAAAACAATTATTGTAAAAGATACATATAAAACGCTAATTTATAACTTATATGAATTTATTCAAAATCAAACATATACTTTGAATGATTATGAAAAAAAAATAACTCCCATAAATGATAGTGTATTAAAAGATGCAATTGCCCAAAATAGAAAAATCATCTTAATAACAGCACATTATTCAAACTGGGAATATGGAAACACTTGGATACCATTGAAATACAAACCAACTACAATGGTTGGTAGGCCAATGAATAACAAGTACTTAAATGAAGAACTAAATAAAACAAGAACAAAAAACAATACAATAATGCTAGAAAAACAAGAAGCTGCAAGAGGATTAGTAAAGGCACTTAAAAATGATAGAATTGTTGGACTTGTAATAGATCAACACAACAGAACTGGTATAGAAGTTGATTTCTTTGATACAAAGGTTTTACAAACTGACTCAAGTAGTAAACTAGCTATTAAATTCGATGCTATTATCGTACCTTTATTTTTCCATAGAACTAGTTTTGGAAAATATGAAGCTATATTCTATGATGGTATTGAACCAAAAGATTATGCAGGTGAAAATCAAGTAAAAGATTTAACTCAAGCCCAAGCAAATATCATGCAACAACATATCAAACAAAATCCATCTCAATGGTTTTGGCAACATAAAAGATTTAAAGTATTCAATAAAGAGATTTATTCAAAATAAAAAAGTATTAGTAACTTTTAGATATAATGCCAAAATAACTTGCTAAAGGAACTTTTATGAATGAACTTCAAACTTATTTAAATAACACAAAAATAGAAGATCTCCACGAATCACAAATAGCAAACTACTTAAAAGATTTAAAAGATGATGAGTTTAAAGAAGCTCTAAAACATATTCCAAAAGAACTTATTGGTGATGTTGCTCTTGAACTTCCTGATAGATACTTTGAAGATGTTATTGAGTCATTTGATGTAAAAGATTTAGTACAAGCAGTATCAGAACTTGAAAGTGATGATCAAACAGACTTCATGCAAGAACTAGAAGAGCATGATGAAAAAATAGCCAAAGAAGTATTTGAAAATCTGAACCAAGAAGATCAAGATGATATTAATTTACTTAAACAATACGAAGAAGACCAATCAGGTTCTTATATGCAAAGAGAACTTTTTTGTGCAAATGAAAATGAAATACTTCAAGATGTAGTAAATAAATATAGAATTTTAAAAGAGAATGAAACTTTAGAAAATATCAATGGTTTATTTGTAACAGATGAAAATAATAAACTAAAATATTCTGTACGACTAGATTCATTACTAATATTTGATTTTTCTAAAACTCTAAAAGAAAATATAGACAGCAACGATGATAGATATACACCAATATTTACTTATGATTATGACAATATTGATGATGCTGTAAAGATAATACAAGATTATGATTTAAATGCTTTAGCAATCATTAATTATAAACATGAATTAGTAGGTAGAATTACTTCTGATGATGTATATGATATTATTCATGAACAAGCAACAGATCAAATGTATCATATGGCTGGGGTACATGAAGATGCCGAAGAAGATGAAGATATTTATCAAGCAGGTAAAACAAGAGGTATATGGCTAGGAGTAAATCTAATTACTGCAATACTTGCATCACTTGTAATTGGATTATTCCAAGATACAATTAGTTCAATTATAGCTCTTGCAATTCTTATGCCAATAGTTGCATCAATGGGTGGAAATGCAGGAACTCAAAGTTTAACAGTTGTAGTACGCCAGTTAGCACTTGGGGACATTGCACAAAATGATGCAATAAGAACTATTAAAAAAGAGGTAATATTATCTTTAGCAAATGGTAGTATATTTGCTATTGTTATGGGATTTGTAGCTTACATATGGTTTGACCAAGCACTTTTAGGTGTAGTTATTGGATTGTCTATGATTATAAACTTATTAAGTGCAGGATTTTTTGGATCAATGATACCTTTACTTTTAAAAAGATTAGATATCGATCCAGCTATTGCAAGTACTGTAATTCTTACAACTATAACTGATGTTGTAGGTTTTGTAAGTTTTTTAGGACTTGCTACTTTAATACTATTATAAATTATTCTTCTTAGTTACTTGTTTCTTCTTGAATAGAACAAGTAGTTTTGATACCTATTATTGTATACAATGGACACCAAGACATTAATGCAGTAGCTAATGGTACAATTGCTACAAGACCAAGTAAACTTGAATTTACAACTCCATATGCAACTATCATAAGTGCTACAACTAATCTTAATATTTTATCTATATTTCCGATATTTTTATTCATTTTTTCTTCCTTTTGTTTAAGAGATTTTATTCTCGTTTTGTGGAAGAATTATATAGTAATCTAAAAAGTTATGTTGTAACATATGTTACACTAATACTTCAATCTTACCTCTATGTAGTTTTATTTTTTCTTTATTTTCTAAATCTTTAAGAACCCTACTAATAACCACTCTTGATGTACTTAATTTATTTGCAAGTTGTTCATGTGTTATAGTTATGTATTTTTCATTGTTTGAAGTTAGTATTGCTAAGACTCTAGCATCAAGTTTTTTATACTTTATATCTTCTATTAAAGTAGTAAGTGAACTAAATTTTATAGAAAAAAGTGAGAATATAAAGTCTTGATAGTCTTCATTCATTCTCATTAGTTTTTTTACAACCGTATGTGGCATCAAATAAGCTTTTATATCAGTTAGAGTAACTGCATTTGCTATAACATTTGTTTGAGATATTGTAGATGCTGTATTGATTATACATTGTTCACCATTACTAATAGTATATAAATTTATTTGTTCATTTGATTCATCACCATATACATATAAAGATACTTCACCATCTTCTAGTAATAAAATATCCCCACATATATCATCTTGATAAAATAATATTGTATCTTTTTTTAGTTCTACTTTTTGTATATTTGTTTTTAAAAATTCTAACTCATCTTTAGTTAAAAATTTTGTAAAATTAAATATATCTGTATTCATATATAGTTCTTATATACTTGATAATAATTTTAGATGTTTAAGTGTAAATAATTTTAAAGTATCACTTTTTGCACCTTTTAGTTCTGTACTAAAACCATTTTTTGAAAACAATACATATGTATTTGGTATGATTTCAAGCTTTTTACAATTTTCTTTTAATTCACTTAGTATTGGTTTTTTTACTTTTGCATTTGTATATTTTATACTTCCTGCTATTATTTTACCAGATTTAGTTTTTCCCAGTAGATTAATAATATCTCCACTGTTATCCCAATATCTACCTAGTATTTTTACCTCATCATCTTTATATACTTCTTTTAGTACTTCATGACAAAGCTGTTCAAATACAAATGTAATAATATCTTGTTTTTTATTTGCAAAATTTTCTAAACTTTCTTTAAACTCACCATCTCTGATACCTTTGAATATAGGAGATACAAAAGCAAACCAAAAGTGAGCAAATGGAGTTGTGAAGATTAGCTTTTCTGATATACTCATATCTTTTTCAATTCCCGTTAGTCTTGATAGTGTTTTTTCTAATTTTAACATATCTAATCCACATTGGTCATCTACTATATCAATGCCATCGTCAAAGCTAACTTTACATCTTTTAAATGCACTATTAGTTCTTCTATCTCCAAGTGCTAGTCCACTTAGTATTTTATGAGCATCATCATTACCTTTTGTGATAAATGATATATCATTTCTAATATATCTATATCTTTTTAGTATATGTATCTCTATTTGTGATTCTAGACTTTTTGAACAATCTATATCTCTATTTAGACCACCAAAAACTGAGAAAAACTCTAGTGCAATTTCATAATTTACTGGTTTGTTTCGTTTACAAAACATATCAAACTGTTCTTTAAGTGATTTTGTATTGTATATATATTCTATTTCATTATCTTTCATTTTTTACCTTTATTTAAGTAGATTATTTAGGAATGTTGGATTACTTCTACAGTCTAATACTGCATAAATATAAATATTATTTTCATTATATTTATAATATATTGCATATGGAAATCTTTTTGATAAAAGTCTATGATAGTTTTTTATTT
>Ga0256826_1001998_pt1 | contig 12596 bp, 10 predicted proteins | sample CV79metaG_FD_185975 | JGI IMG/M metagenome (GOLD analysis project Ga0256826, IMG submission 185975) | Hydrothermal vent microbial communities from East Pacific Rise, Pacific Ocean - CV79 | ecosystem: Environmental > Aquatic > Marine > Hydrothermal vents | place: Pacific Ocean: East Pacific Rise... | reverse complement strand
CACCCCACCTAGGAGAATTTATCCAAGATGTATATTTAGCACCTCTTAACGTATCACCACGAAGTGTTGCCATAAAGCTCCACGTTTCTCCTTCGACTTTTTCACGCCTACTCAATTGTAAAAGTGCTATTAGTCCAGAAATAGCCTTACGTCTATCTAAATGTCTTGGTAGAACTCCTGAAAGTTGGCTTACGATGCAAGACAACTATAATTTGTGGTATGCAAAAGAAGAAATTGATTTGTCTCAGATTGAACCGTTGGTTCCTGCTCCAGCTTGAACTAATACCTAATATGATGAAATGAAAGCACTTAACAATTGTAGACTCACAAGTCCAACCTGCCTAAAGCGTATCTAGCAGGGCAGTAGTGAAATCTGAGGGTAAACCAGCTAACCGTTGGGTTGTTTCTGGCAACGGAAGCTGCTTATTATAGTTTTTTCGCATTCGGAGCACTAGTCATGGATAATATTTGTGGCCAAATGGATATAAATCGCTTATTTTTCACACTGGTTATAAAAGTATACTACTTATCCTTTCTTTACCAATCAGTCACCTTATGCAAAAAATAAAGTTTTTTTTAATCCCGGTTCTTCTCTTGTTCTTGTCCTCCTGTATCTTCAGGGAATCCGTTTATCGGGGAGTTGCCTATCCGGCAACATCGCGTGTGAAAGTTAGCTTTCAGGAACATGCTATTTCCAAAACATGCGTTGCTTTTGCTCATCTGATTATGAGCACTAAAGGCTATTCCACAGGGGAGGAAATTGCCCACTCCATATATTATGAAGCCATGAACAAAGGTGCCGACCTTATACTTGTTGGTATGGCACGTGAAGTTGCGGGAGAGAATCTTGAGGAAAACAGTTTCGACTATTACGGCCCAAAATACGCCTACAATTTCAATAAAACGTGGCTAGGCTGGAAATTTGGATTTGGTCAGTGGAATGAGGGAGATAAACTGGTAGGCTTAGGTGCAGCTTCCTGGGAAAGGGCGGATATAAACTATGAAGACACCATGCTCATCCAGGCGGTATTTCTGCGCTGTGAAGCAAACGATTAACGAATATTATCCTTTATCCAGTTCTAAATCTCAGTAAACGCCAGGCGCAGGTCTCCCATACGACCTGACAGGAGTTCAATTTCTCCGTCACGAGACAGATATTCTAATTCAAGGGCGATATTCGACAAACGCCAGACAAATACCGTGACAAACCTCACGCGAATAGGCGTAGTCTTTTGCAGAAATTCCTTTTCCATCTACAATTTTACTTTTTACGAGTTTATCAAGAGTTGACAAATTATTATAATTTCCATTAATGTAACATGTTAGCAAAACAACGGAAAGGATAATTGCGCCATAACCGAACGCTAGATTTTGAAAAGGAGAATAATCATGAATATTGGCCTGATCGCTTGCAGCGACAACCCCGAAATTCTCTGGAATTGCTTCCGGCTGGGAAACCTGATGCTGGAGCAGATGGATGAGGTGACTATTTTTCTGGATGGCCCGTCTGTAAACTATGCGTCCCTCTCTGCAAAAGACTATCCCATCAATGATCAGGCTAAGCTCTTTACCCTCTCTGAAGGGGTGTTGCAGGCCTGAGGTAAACTTCTTGACCTCCACGGTGTGGAGGAAGGATACCATAGTCGGGCAAAACAGATTGATCTCTACAATTTGATACAGGGAAGTGATAAGGTGATCAATTTTTAGGCATCTACACTTCCTACCAGACTGCGCGCAAGCCATCCTGCTTCCGCAACTGATCAACCCTTCTTTCCAGATCAATTCGCATTCAGCATGAATCCGGGCGGCTGATGGTGCAATCAGCTCCGGCAAACCGTAGACCAACCTGTCAGAGGCACGACTGGCTTCAATCACTGCCTCAATGGATCTGGCTCCGAATTTGTAGCGGCTGAGCAGTAAGCGCAGGAGCAGTCCTGAGGTTTTACGGGCAGCCTTCTTCCAGTGGGTATCCATCTGGTGAGCGATGATAAATGCACGTTTTAATAAAATTCTGCGCAGCTCTGCTATATCATCCGCAGTAGCCGAATCACGCATAAGAATATCCGGTACTTCAATACCGTCAATATCCAAAACTACACGCAAACGACTCATAAAATCTGGAATTTTAAGGGTTTTCATCATGGCCAGTGATTCCGGCTTTGATGGATCCAGAAGTTTCTCCATCCCTGCCCAGCTGGCCTTAACGCCACCGGCAAAAACAAAGATGGCTCTCCCTATAAAGTGAGGTATACCATTTACATAGGTAACACCATCCTGCATGGAGGGAAGGAAATATCGCAGATACCCAAATTCATGACCGTTATAGCGACAATCAAATTCATCCCAGAAAACTATGGGAACTTTGCCCATGGCAACGGATGCCCGTACCGGCTCAATGGCTGAATTTATTTCATCTGGAGAAGCAAACTGAGTTAGATTAAATTCGAAGAAGTTAAATGGACTCCCGTCGTGACTTTCGGAAATTACCCTTGCCACCTCTTTTACTGCAAACGATTTTCCTGATCCTGGAGGACCAAAGACCCCAAGACATAAGGGGCGTAAAACACTTTCCTTGGAAACGTAGGAACCCATAACATTCTGTAGAGTGATTACCGGATCAATTTCGGCCGGATCAATAGTACGCAGGTGTCCTACCTGAAAGATGGGCAGATTGCCAAAACCATTTTTCCGATTTACTTCCTCTTTCAGATCGTGAAGAACAGATACAATTTCATTCATATAGCCATGAGATCCAGCACCGGAAGTTGACTCAAGAGCTGAACTGCTTTTTCGAAAAGAAAAGAAGCTGCGCAAGGCGTGTTTTTTCTTCTCTGACCAGGTCTGGGAAGCCACAAGATCAATGACGGCCTCAAAATCTGTTGAGAGAGGAGGGAGTTCAAAAAAAGAAGGGTCTGGTCCAGAGTCTATAAAAGAACAGGCATAGCCACCGGGAAAACTTTTGGCAAAATCCAGGTTGGGAAATTCCAGAGTTTCTTTAAAATAGTAACCATGTGTATATAAGAGATCCCAGTTATTCAATACCCGTTTGGAAAAATCATAAAAATAGTGTCTGCCAAAATCAAATTCTCCAAAACGCAGGGCATCCATAGCCAGCATGGCAGGCAGCAAGGTATCATAACAGGGGACTGAACCGCGTTGTCGGGGAGAACTTTTTTCCGGCAGGCAGCCCTTGCGATGCCTGAAGAACACGGCATCAGGGCCGATATACAAGAGACCATGGGGATACATTTCCACAATGATGTGACAGCAGAATTTCTCTGTCTGTGTATCCCAGAGGCCGACTTCATCAGTTCGTAATGCCCGCAAACACATGGCTACGATGGTTTCCCAGTTAACGGAACAATCCATCTCCATGCGTGTGGTTTCAAGATCTGACAGTCTGCAAAAAAGGACAAACCGTTCCTTGAGCCGAATTGCCCATTTCTCCCAATGAGCAACGCTGATACCCATGGCGATTGCCCAGAGGCCAGGGTTTCGATCAAGATCATCCTGAGTAAGTTCGGGCGGGCGACCGGAGTCATCCACAACTACCATTCCACTGTTATTTGAGAACATCTCACGGTTGCTATCATCCACCACAAAATCTTCGGCGGCAGATGAGCGTCCACCTGCGGGCAGATATTGATTCACCATAAACCAGCCATGGTCGTCTTTCTCAATATTTACATTCCGGTATTTCTTGAAAATCTGAAATACATCCTTCTGTTCACCATAGGTAAGAGAGTGAATCCTGGGAGTCAGATCTGATTCCGAAACATACGCAGCTAGCCAGGTAAGCAGTTGTTCAAGACGGCCATATTCGATGGAGACGTCTCCTGCCATCAGTTCAATATGATCTCCAGGATTATAACCATACGCCGGCAGATTCCCTTCTTCCAGTAAACTGACCTGCTTAATGGGCAGATTACGGATTTTTACGTTGGATCCAAGCAGTGTTATTTTTTGGTTATATCCAGACATAGCATCAGCTCCCGTGAAGAAATGTTTTTACAGTAAACCGGTTTTATCAAGGGCAATCACTGCACCCTTGTAGGATATTACAATTACAGCAACATATCCTAATAGCATTAACGTAGTCATAGTATTTTCCTTATTCCTATTTCATTTTTTAAGCAACTGCAGGAGAAAAAACTCTCCTGCAGCCTGACAGTGTACAGCATAGACCATTCTTAGTATGCTTCTCCATCCATGGCTTCATCCACCGTCAATTTCTTTGCATCCATAAGTTTCCAGAGATAGATAATATATCCAAGAACAAACGGAATAGCCAAAGCAACATAGGTCATTGTCGCCAGTGTAAAGCGACTTGAAGAAGCATTATAAATAGTAAGACTTGACTGCAAGTCGTAAGTAGAAGGATAAAAGGCCGTACCATTAAATGCCGGCAGGCAAAGAACCGCCAAACCAACCAGTACAGTTCCAAAACCTGCATACCAGATTCCTTTGCTGCTGTTCTTAAAAGCACCGCCAAGGACACCCCATATCACCAGCCCAATCCCGGCAAGAAGCATAAGCAGGAGATGGGGCAGAGCCAGCAGATTGAAGAAGTATTTAAACGATACCATGGAGACCACACCATTTTCATCCACTCCAAAACCCTGTTTTAAAAGAATTGCCACAACCACATAGAGGAGAAATGGCAATGCGCAGAGAAAGTTTGCCCAAACCGCTTTCCGCAGACGTTCTTCAAGGGCGGAAACCGTGCTGAAATCTATATTATTCAACAGGTAAAGAGCACCTAACACCCGGGCATTGAAGACCAGAAACAAACCAAGTGAAAGATTAAACAGTGAGAATGCTGCTTCCAGACCACGGAGATTCACTCCGGCAAGGGTATATTTCCAGGTTACCTGGTTCATATCGTTTAATACGAAACTGGATCCTGTATAAAATGTTCCCACTGCTGCACCAATGAGAAGTACGCCAACGCTACCATTTATAAAGAGAAACAGTTCGTAGGTTTTTTGTCCCCACACATTGGCTGGTTTGGTACGGTATTCATAACTCACGGCCTGGATAATGAAGGTGAAAAGGATCAACACCCATACCCAGTACGCCCCGCCAAAACTCGTTGCATAAAACTTGGGAAATGAGGCGAATAAGGCTCCTCCAAAAAGAACCAGAGTTGAAAAAGTCAGCTCCCATTTACGCCCCAGCGAATTAATAATCAGTGCACTTTCAGTTTCTGTTTTTGCCATCTGCCAGAGTAGAGTCTGTCCCCCCTGAACAAAGTTCAGAAAGAGAAACAGGGCGCCCAGCAGGGCACAGATAACCCACCAGAGTTGTTGCAGTGTTACATAGTCTAAATTAGATATCATTTTAATGGCCCTCCGGTCCCATGGAAATCTGTCTCAGCATAATGAAAATCTCAGCGATAAGCAGCATGGTGAAGACCACTGCAAACATAAAGAATGTTATCTGCACCGAGGTGGTTGACAGGTTGGTGGTAGCGATTTTCACTGGCATCAGCCCCTGGATTGCCCACGGTTGACGACCGACCTCTGCCGTAACCCATCCGGCCTGCTGGGCAAGAAGTCCCAGTAAGCCAGTAAAAAGACCAACTCGAAGCAGGGGACGTTTCTCCATTATCTGCCCCTTATAAATAAAGAACAGAAAGGCTCCAAAGATTACCGGAAAGAGTGAACCTAAAATTGCCATAATATGGAATGAATTAAAAACTATGGCAACGGGTGGTACAGCTTCCTCAGGGGTGTCGAGATAGCCGTAGCCAATATACTTCTGATTTACATTAAAGCGTTCAAGAGCTGCAGTCGCCGCACTCTTATCCCCAGCCTTTTTCGCATCCTTAAAAAGTTCAAGATCAGCAAGGGCGTACCGCCCTTTTTCCATCATGGTGTTAACTCCCACGATATTTTCCTCTTTATTACCCCAGACCAGATCATCAATTCCAGGCACAAAGGAACCAGGTTTCCGGTTGGCAAGCAGCGAAAGCACTTGAGGAATCTTGATTGAATAGAAGAAAGGATCCTGCACGTCTCCTGGACTTTTCATATCATTGATAATCCCCATGGCCACAAGACCGGCACCACGTTCACCTTCATACAGCCCTTCCATGGCAGCAAGCTTCATCGGCTGCTTCTGTGCAACTTCATAAGCCGCTTCATCGCCGGTAAAACCGACAAAACAGGACGCCACCAGACCAAACACTGAAGCAACTACAATGGATTTCTTCGCCATCTCCACGTGTCGCCCTTTCAGCAGATACCAGCAGGAGACGGTAAGGACAAAGGCCGAAGCCATCACAAAACCGGATGAAGAGGTGTGAGTAAACTTTGAAATCGCAACGGGATTAAAGACAACTTCTGCAAAACTCTGCATTTCAAACCGTGCCTTCTCAGGATTGAAGGCCATACCAACCGGATTTTGCATCCAGCCATTAGCCACAAGAATCCAAACGGCAGAAAGGTTGGAACCGATGGCCACCATCCACGTTGAAAAACAGTGAAAGCCTTTGGAAACACGATCCCAGCCGAAAAACATAACAGCGAAGAAACTTGCTTCCATAAAGAAAGCAAAGATACCTTCGATCGCCAGCGGGGCACCAAATATATCACCCACCATCCATGAATAATTAGACCAGTTGGTTCCAAATTCAAATTCAAGGATGATTCCAGTTGCCACCCCAATGGCAAAGTTTATGCCAAAAAGGGTCATCCAGAATCGAGTAATAGTTTTCCATTGCTCATCACCGGTCTTGAGATAAATAGTCTCAAAAAAGGCACAGAGAAACGAGAGGCCAAGGGTTAAGGGGACAAAAATCCAGTGATACATGGCCGTAAATGCAAACATCGCACGGGACCAGTTCACCAAACCGGGATCGACATCAATCATTTTTTACCTCCATAATAAAATTGAAATAACTGTTAAATATTTTTTACTGCCCGCCCTGAAATCTGTTCCAGAACGTATGCAGCACGTTGTTCATCTGTTTCGAAATTTTGCTTTAAAAAATTGGGGAAAAAGAAGAGTTTTAAGACAGCAAACATCACAATAAGTTTTATAAAAATAATCTTCCACAGAGTCTTGCCCACGGTCATACTTCTGAACCCGTCACGATAAAAGCTGAAAACTGATTTTAATTTATCAAGCATTGTCTACTCCTGCTGCGAAAGCAGTATTGATGACGTTTTTTCCTTAGCCATCTAAAATTGTACTTTTTACGAAACCATCATTATTGAATATTTTTCAGAGGAAAAACCGGAATACAAGACTCTTTTTCAGAAAGCTGAGCCAGACTGACTGCAGCCAGGGTGTCGCGCAGTTGGTTTCTCGCCTTTTTCCATACCTTCTGTACACTGCAATTTTTGCTTACCGTGCAACTGGAAGGACGCCCCACGCAATCGTTGAGAGATATTTCACCTATCATAACTTCAACAACCTGTAGAAGTGACACTTCTGCAGGATTTTTCAGTAACGAATAGCCACCTTTAGGCCCCTGCTGAATGGTAATAAGATGGGCTTTGGACAATTGTTGCGCAATTTTTGTCAGAAAGTGCGTGGGAATTTCGGCTCGTTGGGATATCTCCTGTTTGGACACCAAAACCCCTTTTCCAGTATGTGCTAGATAAATCATGCATCTGATTGCGTACTCTCCTGCCCGTGTTAATCGCATCAGCTTCCAATAAGAAGGGTTAATAAGATAGTTTGCATCCTATTTATCCTATACTGGAGTATCTGTCAAATAAAATTTTGGTGGTCTCGGGACTCATTCAGAAAAAAGATCACGTCATCAGCGTATCGAGCAACGGTTTCTGCTGCCAGGGCACTCTTAAGCGAGTGTTAACACCCTTGCCATCATTTTTTTGGGCACCTCCGGGAACCCGAAAAGCTTTAAACAATATCTGGGATAAGATCAGACTCTGCACTTAGTTCTTGCCTGGAAGAAATAAGGCATGTTTTAAGGAATCCACCTGTCTTCGCATACCATACAAGGCAGAATTATCAAATTTTTAAGATGGAGGTCACAGGAGATATATCTCCCTGCAGAACGTCTTCATGATCTGCAGCAGATGTTTCAGGATCGGTAAGCATATCAATAACCCGTATGGCAACACTGGGCAGAGGAGCAAACTCACCGATGCAGGAGGTAACTTTCTGCTGTACTGCGCATGCATCCGAATTAGGATTTTGCAGCATTGAAGCCCTCCCTGAAAGTATCAAATATTTCATCAGATTCAGTTACCTGCAAGAGAATTTCCACCAGAAAAGGATCAAACTGCACTCCGGAAAATTCTTTCAGCTCTTTTTCTGCTTCTTTGATGCTTTTTTTCTCTTCCACTAACACGGGAGCCAGCATGGCAACAAAGGAATCAACCAGTGAAAAGATCCTGGAAGCTATTGGTATTTCGTGTTCTTTCAAGCCATCCGGATATCCGCTACCATCATAATGTTCATGGTGAGAATACAAAATCACCCGTTCTGAGGCGAAGAAATCAAACATGGTGGTAAGTTCACGAAGCATCAGGGGCTGATCAAACAACATTTCCTTCTGCTCTTTGCTTAAAGGGCCATCTGTTTCAAGGGATGAATCGTGAATGTAGCACCGAAAGAGATCGTGGAGTTTAATTGCCCGGCGAAAAGAGTGTACCATCTGTTCCGGCAGATTTAATTTCTGGGCAAGACAATCAAGAATTTTTGTAAATAGAGCATTTCGATCAATAAGAAGGTCATAGTCCCTGGTCTGGGAGTGCACCATAGCCTCAAAGGAGGCAAGGGTCATAGCGCGAGCTTTATCAATGGTGGCAGTGAGCCGACTTTGCTGGGTGGCATCGATGACGTCACTCAGATGATCCCCACAGCTTTGCTCAAAGGCTCCGCCACTGGGAACGTGATAGTGGATAACCCTGTTTCTGCCTTCTGCCTTGGCCTGGTACAGAGCGTTATCCACATAGTCTACAACCACCCTGGAAGACACCGTCTTTTCACCAAAACCGGAGTAGATACCTATAGAAACAGTCACATAACGTTTATAGCGCCCATTGTTAAAAGGAGTCCCGGCAACCACCGACCGCAGCTTTTCCGCTACAATTCCGGCTTTGTCTCCGTTTGTATTGGGGAGAATGACCATAAATTCCTCCCCGCCATAACGACCAAAGAAATCTGACTCCCGTAACCCGCTTTCCACTCTGGTTGAAAACTCCTGCAACACAAAATCGCCAAAAGGATGCCCACAGGAATCGTTTACATCTTTAAAAAAATCGAGATCAAGGAGAAACACGGAAATAGGAGTTGAGTAACGACGGGCACGGGAAACTTCGCGGGCAAGCTGTTCCAGAAGATAATTATGATTGTACAGATCCGTCAGACTGTCTCGAATAGCACGTTCTTCAAGCTTGAGGTTTTGTTCCTGGATCTTCGCAGTGGCAAACACCAGTTGTCTTTGTCTTGCGTCCAGCTCAAGAAAAACTTTAACTTTTGCCACAAATACTGTAGGCGGGAGCGGTTTATAGAGAAAATCGACCCCACCTGCGGCATAGCCCTGTTCAAGGAGGCTGTCGGCCTCCTCATATGTGGTCTGAAAGATAATAGGAATGTATGCTGTTTTCTCATTTTTATTGAGTTCCACTGCGATGTCAAATGGCGTCTGGTCATCACGACCCACAGCAAGGAGGATAAGGGCAAAATCGTACACCAGACCCAGATCTGCAACTTCTACTGCAGTGTTGGCAATGACGACCTCAACATCTATGTTTCTCAGGGCATGCTGAACGTCCTTCTGATTAACAAAGTCACTGTCAATCAGGAGGATGGATTGCTTCTGGTATTTCATCATATGCCAGTCTTTTTATCCTCCGATTTCTATCTACCACAAAAGTGAACAGTCAATAATTTACGGTATCACAAATGGATGTTGATCTCAAAAAAAAATGCATTTTTTAAATATTTTTGGAACTCCTGAGCGGAACACTCTGCAGGTGAGGGAATAATATATCGATTCTGCCCTGACCGAATTAGAAGGAAAATTCCCATATTGTTAGGGGCATTTCGTGTCAAACCCTTACAGATAAAGAAACCGGACTGGAATTCTATTTCCCTTGACATTATTTATGAGCATATTATAAACGAACAGTAACAATGTTACTGTAGCTCAGCAAAAATTGAACACTAGCATCAATAACTACAATAATACATTAAGTAAACGACACAACAATGGTACACGGCGGTCAATATATAAGTCAAAATGAGGACATAAAACCGGACTTTCACCACCGATTGGGAAACGCCATTCTGGAGGTGTTTTCCGAGTCCGACTACCACGCTGTTACTATTAGAGATGTTGCCGGAAAAGCGGGGGTCAGCTTTTCCACTATTTACAAGCATTACGGCAGTAAAGAACAGCTGGTTTTTGCCTTTGTTGATTTGTGGATGGATAGGCTTACTGACAGAATCATTGATCATTTGCAGGGGATAGCTGACCTGAAAGAAAAGCTTAGAAAAACCTTGTGGCTGCAGCTCGATTATTACCAGCGTCATGACGATTTTGCCCGAATCATTTTTATGACCCTCCCCATGAAAACCTGGATGAGTGATGAAAGTTTTGAGCAGCGTAGAATGTTCACGATTCTAATGGATCTTCTCCGGCAGGGGCAAACAGAAGCAATACTCAACAATAATATAAAAACTCGCATTCTCCTTGACTTCATGCTCGGTTTTGTACAACGCAGTTTTATCATGTGGGTACAAAGGGGGCAAAAAGAGAATCTTAGAGACCAGACAGATATCATGTTTGATATGATTTGGCGGGGCATTGTTAATCCGAAAAACTGATGGCATCGTAAAAACGTAACTAACCAGATGGAATCGTAAAAATTCATATGTAAGGTGCACAACGAAGCAGATGAATACTTTACGATTCTAATAATACTAACGGGAATCAACATGAACAAATTTAATGCACTTTTCCAGCAGTCCATCGAACAACCTGAGGAATTCTGGGCAGAGGCAGCAAAAGGAATTCACTGGACAAAAAAATGGGACAAAGTTCTCGACGCCGCAACTCCTCCCTTTTATCGCTGGTTTACGGGCGCCACCATGAACACCTGTTATAATGCGGTGGATCGTCATGTGGAGAATGGTCGTGGAGAACAGACTGCAATTATATATGATTCCCCGGTGACCGATACCGTCCGTAAGGTTTCCTACAAAGAATTGCAAGATGAGGTAGCGCACTTTGCAGGGGGGCTGCAACAGGTGGGTGTGCAGAAAGGGGATACCGTAATTATTTATATGCCCATGATTCCGGAGGCGGCGGTGGCCATGCTGGCTTGTGCCCGTATAGGAGCTGTGCATTCTGTTGTTTTTGGCGGCTTTGCGGCAAGTGAACTTGCTATCCGCATCGATCACGCAAAACCTAAAGTGCTTGTTACCGCATCCGGTGCTGTGGAAGGCAAAAAAATTATTGCCTATAAGCCTCTTGTGGACAAGGCCATTGAACAATCAGATCATACAGTGGAAAAATGCATCGTCTTCCAGCGTCAGGTGGTTACTGCTGCAATGCAGGACAATCGGGACATTGACTGGCAGGAGCTGATAACAACTGCCGAACCGGCTGCTTGTGTTGATGTTGCCGCCACTGATCCTCTATACATTCTCTACACTTCCGGCACCACAGGGATGCCCAAAGGAGTTGTGCGGGATAATGGCGGCCATGCTGTTGCCCTCCACTGGTCCATGAAAAACATCTACGATATTGATGCTGGTGATGTGTTCTGGTCAGCCTCTGATGTGGGCTGGGTTGTGGGACATTCCTATATTATATATGGTCCCCTGCTCAAAGGTGCCACCACCATCATTTACGAAGGAAAACCTATCGGCACACCGGATGCAGGTGCCTTCTGGCGGGTTATTTCCCAACACAAAGTAAAAACATTATTTACTGCACCCACCGCATTTCGGGCAATTAAAAAAATGGATCCCGATGGACAACTCATCGGTCAATATGACATGTCCTCCTTTGAGGCCCTGTATCTTGCAGGAGAACGCCTTGATCCGGATACCTATCACTGGGCAAGAAACCTTCTGGATGTACCCATCATCGATCACTGGTGGCAGACAGAAACAGGATGGGCCATTGTTGCCAACTGTCGCGGCATTGAAAAAATGGAAGTCAAGGCCGGTTCCCCCACCTTACCGACACCAGGCTATGATGTACGTGTCGTAAGCGACGCAGGAGAAGAACTGGCAGTTGGGGAAGAAGGAAATATAGTGATTAAACTTCCCCTTCCTCCGGGGACACTCACCACACTGTGGCGAAATGAAGACCGTTTTCTCTCCTCTTATATGGCCACTTTCCCCGGATATTACGAAACCAGCGATGGCGGATTTATCGATAAGGACGGATATGTTTTTGTTATGGGACGGATGGACGATGTGATTAACATTGCAGGACACCGCTTATCCACAGGAGCCATGGAAGAGGTAATTGCCACCCACCCGGATGTAGCGGAATGTGCCGTAATTGGAACCGACGATCAGCTCAAGGGGCAGCTCCCCTTGGGGCTTTTTGTGTTGAAGGCAGGGGGGCGTCGTGATACGGATATAATCAGAAAAGAGCT
>Ga0256826_1001997_pt1 | contig 12597 bp, 11 predicted proteins | sample CV79metaG_FD_185975 | JGI IMG/M metagenome (GOLD analysis project Ga0256826, IMG submission 185975) | Hydrothermal vent microbial communities from East Pacific Rise, Pacific Ocean - CV79 | ecosystem: Environmental > Aquatic > Marine > Hydrothermal vents | place: Pacific Ocean: East Pacific Rise... | reverse complement strand
ATGCTTATAGATAGCTATCTCAAACAGATAACTATATCATTATTATTTATATTGCTTTTATTAGCTTCGTGGTATATTTACTTTCAACGAAAAAAGTCTTAAATCATTTTTTCAAATACTCTAAGCTTCTCTTCTCTTACTTTATAATCACTGAGATGTTTTTGAACTGTTTTCCAAAAATCTTGTGAGTGATTATGGTGTATGATATGTGTTAATTCATGCACAATAACATATTCAATTAGGGAGGCAGGGAGTTTCATAAGATGATAATTAAACGATATACGATTTGTTGTGCTACAACTTCCCCATCTTTTTTTTGAGTATCTAAAACCTATATGCTGGGGTTCTACACCAATATCTTTAGCCAATTTTTTTGTGATAGGTATTATCTTCTCTATCGCTTTATTTTTATAAAAATCTTCAATAGCATTTTTAAGTGTAACATCTGTATATATTTTTGGTGTAGTAATAGAAAACTTTGAATAGGTAAAATTTATAGTTATCTTTGAAACAGTTTCATCTTTAACGATATTGACATAATAGCTTTTACCCATATAGTAGAGTCTTGAACCTGTATCTATCTTGTTGGTTACTCTCCCTTTATTAAAAAGAGATTGTTTTTTTAGTATCCAAGATGATTTTTTCTCTACCATTTTTTTTATCTCTTCTAATGTTGTTTTAGTATCTGTTTTGACTAATACACCATTTTTATCTATATGAATGTAACTATTTTTAAGTGTTGCTTTTCTTTTTATATCAAACTCTATTATTTGAGTACCATATTTTATACTATTCAAATGTTTTTACCAAAATATCTATAATATCTTTAGAAAATTTTCTCTCAACATTATATTTTTGAAGTAGAGGTTTTATCGCTTTTCTCATATCTTTTTGAGCATCACTTTGCACCAATATAGCCTTTTTACTTAACCACTCATCAAGAGTATCAAATATTGCAACTGTTAACTCAGTTGCATCCTCTGTTTGCTCTTTTATTAAGTCATACACTACAAGGTGTTTCTCATCACTTAACCCATACGAACTATATCTATTTTTGTGGCGATTTATAATCTCTTCCATATCGCTAAAAAGATTTAGTACAGATTGTTTTCGGTCTATCTTATCATCAATTAATTTTCTCTCTAAAAGTTCAGATAGTTCGAGTGCTAATGCTGGATTTATCTCTTCATTGGCTTTAATAATCGCTTTAGCTTTATCGAGTGGATTATGTGTTCCCTCTTTGATAAGTTCTGCTTGAAACTGCTTATAATCTGTAATATCCACAGGATTTTGAAGTAGATACTCTATACCGTTAGCTCTAAGATGCTCATCTAAAATCATCTGAAGCTTTTTAGAATCTTCACGAGTAATTTTCTCTTTACTATCCCTTAGCATCATTTTTATCTCATTAAAAAGTTTGAAATCATAATCATATTTAGTTGCATAGGGGTCTGGAAGAACTATATTCATAGATCTATTAAAATCATTTATAAGCTCTTTAAATCTATCTTTTATATTTATAGGTTCAAGATAGTTTATAGCTTTGAGTATAAAACTCTCTCTTTCACTCTCTCTATTTTTTTTAATATTTTTGAAGTAATTAACAATTTTAGTATGACGATTTTCAAGAGTTGTTTTTTCACTCTCTATATCTACCATCACATCACTTGGGTCTAAATCTCCACTAAATATTTCAAGAGCATCTACAAGGTGTGAAGTTATCCCTGCATAGTCTACAACATACCCAGCACTTTTACCTTTTCTTGTTCTATTAACACGAGCTATCGCTTGAAGTAGGTTATGCTCTTTGAGTACTTTATCAACATAAAGAGTTTGAAGTATAGGCGCATCATATCCTGTTAATAGCATATCACTTACAATCAAAAAAGCAGTATTATCAAACTGTTTTTTACCACTACGACTTATATCATGTTCATCTCCAAATGGAAGTTTAAAATCTTCAATAGATTGTTTGACTTCATCTTGTGGTGAGGCTAAATCATAAAATTCTTGAGGGTCTTTTTTTGTATCAAAACTCATTATAACTTTTGATTTAAAACTATTTTGACCAAAACTAGCTAACTTATTTAAAGCTTTTTTATAGGCTATCGCTTGGTATCTGTTATGACAAACTATCATCGCTTTGAAACCATCTAAATAACTTTTATTTTTATAGTGTTGGACAATACTCTTTGTTATCTCTTCAACTCTTGCGATAGCATTTTTATCTAACTGTGTAGCTTTAGTTTTCAATATCGCTTGTTTTTTAGCACTCTCATTACCAAACATCTTGTTGAACTCAGCATCAAGTAACTCTTTTTCTATAAAAAATTTACTGAGTCCTGTTTCATAAAGTATGGGGAGTGTATTGCCATCAGCAACAGATTGTTTTATAGTATATTTGTCTATATAATCACCACCGTAGAACTCGTGAAGTGTTGATCTGTTCTCTTTATCTATTGGTGTTCCTGTAAAGGCTATAAACTTAGCATTTGGAAGAGATTTTCTCATATAGGAAGCAGTTAATCCATATTGTGAACGGTGGGCTTCATCTATAAGGACAAATATATTCTCTTTCTCACTTAAAACCTCAACCTCTGTTTTCTTTTCTGCTCTCTCTTGAAATTTTTGTACCGTTGATGTTATTGTTTTACCATACTTGTCTTTTAGTAAACTTTTTAAATCTTCGATAGAATTTGCTCGTATAATATTTGGAAAACCAACACTCATAAATGTTTTTTTAATTTGGTCATCTAAAGATGTTCTATCTGTTAAGATTAAAATAGTAGGATTGTCAAATCCACTAGTAGTTGCTCTTAGCTTAGATGCTAGGTAAATCATAGTTATAGATTTACCACTCCCTTGTGTATGCCATACAACACCACCACGATTTTCATTTTTAAGTCTATCTACTATCTTGTTTACTGCACGAAGTTGTTGGTATCTTGGGAGTTTTTTAATAGTTCTACCCTCATCAACTTCAAAAAGTACAAAATATTTTATAATATCAAGAAATCTTCTTTTCTCAAAAAGATTATAAATTAAAATATCTTGTGGTGTTGGTTCATCTTCGCATAATTCGATAAGTTCTTTGGTAGCTTTCTCATTATATTTTGAGTAAAATTTCATTGAAGATTCTATTGTTCCATATAAGCCGTTGATACGATTAATAGCTCCTATGATTTGATTATAGTGAAACAGTTTTGGTGAATTGGTTTGATAATACTCTAAATCTGGAATATCACTTATATCTATGGTTTGATTTTTTGCTTCTATAACAGCAAGAGGAAGACCATTTACAAACACAACTAAATCAGGAATAGAGTTCGCTCTAGCTCCCTTAAATTTCATCTGATTGACTACTAAAAACTCATTGTTTTCTATATTTTCATAGTCTATAAATTTTACAGCTATTTCATGTCCATCAGGAGTTGGTCTAAGAGCTAGAGCATCAGCACGAGTTATAAGTTTATGTATCTCACTATTTATATCCATAAGTGAACTACCTGTTATAACTAGAAGTTTACGAACTACTTTTTGAAGATTATTTTCATTGAGCCAAGGGTTTATTTTTTTAAGTGCTTTTGTGACTCTCTCTTCTAAAACAACCTCATACATCTCACCTTTGGCATCAAAGTAGTCATAGTTTAACTTTTTAAAAAGCTCTATTGCTGGGAGTTCTGATTGTAGGTATTCGTTCATCTATCTAAATCCTATAAATTATTTATTTTTTGTATTAAATTTTCAAAATTAATATGTGGAAAATTATAATTAGGTTCATCAAAGATAGTTTTGTAGCTAGATAGGACTATCTTTTTATCACCATTATTGTTATGAGGTTGAATACACTTTAGTAAGTTATTTACACATTTTTGTTTTTCTTCTGAAAGTGTAGATATTATTAGATGCTCTAAATTTCCATCTTTTGTGATTGGGTCACACATAATATAATAATCTATATGAAAATCAAAACCAATCTCATTTTTTATCTTTTCAATAATCTTTTGTATCTCTACTATACTATTCTCAAATCCACCATATTTTGTATCATTGTTAGAATAATCAGAATCAAAAATCAATAAAAGTTTATCATATTGACCTGTACTGATTTTAGATAAAATATTTTTATCTTTATAAATTTCAAGTTTAAAAAAGTTTGATTTATAATCTAACTTTTGAATAATGATTTTATTTTTAGATATATTTAAAAATTTAATCATTAGATTTAGAAAACCAATATCATCACCACCTTCACAAAGAATTAATGATTTTACCATCCTCTTATCTCTTGATTATTTTGTAGTTCTTCTAATAATAATTTAGCATTAGAATTTATTATTTGAATATTATCAGTTCTTTTATTTTCTACCATCAAATTATAAGATATATCCTCATTATTAAATCCATTGGTTACAAATGCTTCTATTGTCTCTTTTGAATGAGTTGTTAAAAAAACTTGTACATTTAAAGAAACTGCTAACTCTTGAATAAATTTTGTGAAATTTTCTAATAAACCATAGTGTATTCCATTTTCCAATTCATCTATAAAAATCACTCCATTTTCAGCACTTGCAAACTGTAAAGCGATATAAAATACTCTTTGTAGTCCCTCTCCAAATGCTGATAAATCTATTGTAAAATCTTTATGATTAACTTTAAAAGTTTCTATATACTCTTTTGTAAATCTAATATCTTTTAAATTATTATCAATATTATTTTTTATAAACTCTAAAATATCACCTAAAATATCTTTATTAACTGCTCGTGCATAATGTTTTTCTAAATCAGATTTATTTTGGATAGAAAATGGGCTACTATATGAATTATTACATATAATTTTTATAGTTTTATAAAATTTTTCATCTCTATCTTCAAATAATCTAGCACTTGAATTTAACTGTTCATCTCCAAATATAGAGTTTAATTCAAGGGTTGATAGATATAAATCTTTATTTAAAGTTTCATTTTTCTCTTTTACTTTATCTATATTTAAAGCGATAGGAACATAATTAAATTTTCCATCAATCTCTATTTTATTATTAAATTCACTATGTAACCATAGTGGATTTAGTTTAATAAATTTTCCTCGTCTTCTTTGCATATCTACAAAATTATATATATCATTTTGATTGATTAAAAGGTTAATAGCTTCTAGTAAAGAAGTTTTTCCACTATTATTTACTCCTGCAAAAATATTAATTCTATTTAATTTTTCTATTTTTAAATTGAATAATTTTTTATATTGAATAATATTGATTTCAGAAAGAGCTTTAGATTTGAAATTCATAAAAACTTCATTATCTTGATTTTGAAAAGTAAATAAACTCTGTTTTTGAGTAGTTTTTAACTTATTTATTTTTTCTATAATTAGTTCTAATTTATCACTCGATTTTCTATTTAAAAATGAGCCTAATTTAGAAACTTCAGTAAATTTATTTTCTATATTTTTTAGTAATGTAGTTACTCTCTCTTCATTCACTTTATCTGAGATGGCATAACCCTCTGCAAATGAGTTTTGTTCCTCCATCTCTTGTATAGCTTTTTCATCATCAATTATTTTTGCCAAATTTTTAGCTTCCGATACAGTAGAAATTATTTTTTCTAACTTTCTTATATCTCCCGTTTCTTCATCTTTCTCTTCAACTTCACTAATCCAGTAAAATAATCTATCTAAATTTAAAGAGTTTGAGATATTCATATCATCATCTAACTCTAACCAACTTTTTATTTTCGGTGCAGAGATAAAAGCTTGAAAAATAGAGTACATAGAACTTTTAAACTGGTCACCAAATTCACTTTTTTTATATCTATCTATTAGAGCTAATGTTTTTAATATTTTCATTAACTCCTGTTTTGAGATAGCTAAAGATTTGATGATAGTATCATTATCCATATTATGTTGAATTTGTAAATTTCTTACTAAAAGTGCTTCATTGTAAGCACCCCATTTTTTATTTCCACTTATATGTTTTAATCCCATTACTATAAGATGATGTGTTTCACTTTTAACATCTTCATAGTAGGTAATAGGCACTTTTTTAAAAATAGATGTATCTAATTCACCTAAATCTATACTTTTATCTTCCTCATATTTTTGCCATAACTGTTTTAAAGTGGCTATTCTTCTATTTCCTTCAACAACTAAAAATTTATTTTCTATCTCTTGAACTTGAATAATATCAACAGGCAAATAACCATTTTTCTTAAAACTATTGCTTAAATCTTCTAAACCTTTTTTTTCTAAAAATTTAAAAGTTCTTTTTTGGATATTAGTATCAAATAGTTTATTATCATCAATTTTTGTATACTCTTCATTATCTATAAATCTATAATTATTAGGGTCTAAATATATATTTTTAATATGTGTAGTTTTTTGTGTTGCCATTTTGTCTATTTTCCTATTTTGTGTCTTATTGAAACATAAATCTAACTAAGAAGTGTCTTATGTATATACTTAAGTAGCATATAACTATTAACTAAGTAAAATCGTAAAATCTTGATATACCAAATGGTATAAGGGAATCTCTCTTAGATATTCACCTGCAAGTGGCTGGACAACATCGCACAGCCGTACAAATGCGATGTTGCTACTTTGTTTTATATATCTTACTATCAAGGAATTATTATGAAAAGAACTATCGCAAACACTAACAGCTATTTTTCTAATTCTATTAAAAAAGAAAGAATGATTGTAAATTCCGTATATACTTCTAGCAAGGTTGAGGGTTCTAAAACTACTAAAAAAGAACTTAGAGAACATTATAAACTTATTCACTCATAAGCTCCATGATTTTAAATTTTAACAGCTCTTTCATAGGTTCATAATTACAGTCATAGCCTTGATGAACTTTTTCTATATAGTTATCTCCATTTTTTAGATTTAACCCTATCATAGGAAAACCATTTTTAGCTAAGATAATATCACATATCAACCTACTAAGCCGACCATTACCCTCACGAAATGGGTGTATAAAAAGAAAATCACTGAGTAATTGTGATAAATCATAAGTTATATTATCAATATCTTCATACTCCTTTGATGTTATACTTACTATCAAATCATTAAGTTGTGGAATAGCATCTAAAAATTTAAGTCGCCATTCCCAAGCTTCACTTCCTCCACCTTTACTCATAACTACTGTTCTCAAATCCCCAGCAAAAGGATAAATAGTTTCAAATATATCTTTATGCCATTTTTGTATAGTAGCAAAACCAAAAGATTTAGAAACATCAAAATTATCAACCAAGTAGCTATAAAGCTCTAAAAGTTTTAAGTCTTCCTCTTTTTGTATCAAGTCTTGATTTGTAGATTTTAAGTAGTTTATACAAGCACCCTGTTTTGTAGTAATAGTTTGTATATTTTTACTATCCCAATTTTCCCAAGGATTGTTTATAATTTCCTCATCATCTAAACTATTTACTTCATCACTATTATGATTTAATACACTTACAGATGGTTTTTTTTCTTTGAAGTATTTACTATCACTTTCATACCAATACTGATAATTTTTACCCTTTTTAAGTTTGAAAGCATAAAGTAGATATTTTGTTTTAGTCATATTAAACCCTAACCTCCCCACTCAAAAGCTTCTGTAACAAATCTTTTTTAAGCTTAAAAGCATAAAGTAAATATTTTGTTTTAGTCATTTATTTCCCTTCAAGATTTTAGTTTGACTTTCAATAACTTCAATAAAATCTTCTTCAACCTTAGAAGCTAAGTTTTTAGAATTTTGTTTATATATTTCATATTCTTTTGAAGCTTTTTCTATGGCTTGTTTATGGCTAACAGTTCCTCTGTGATTTAATATATCATTCCCAGTCATTGTTAAAAAGCCATCAAGTCTCTCTATCCAATCATTCATATACATAGGTTTTCTATTAAGTGCTTGAAGCTCTGCCAATTCCAAATATGCTGTAACTATTCGGTTCAACATCTCTAACTCATCACTTTTTAGATAGTTCTTAGCGATTTGTGTTTCTTGTTTAGTTGGTTTTTTACCCTTGAAGGTTGTTAAGCCATTATTTAATTCATTTGCATCTACTCGTTGGTGAATAATCTCAGCAGCAGTGTGTCCGTGAGCTGCCCAGTGGAGTTTGTTTTGGACAGTTTGAAAAAACTCTTGTGAAATTTTACTCTTTGCTTCATAATCAACACTTGTAGAGTAAATATCAAGAACTTTTCTCCAAAACACTTTTTCACTTGAACGAATATCACGAATACGAGCAAGTAATTCATCAAAATAATCTCCACCACCTTGCTCTTTTAACATCTCATCGTTCATAGCAAAACCTTTTACTACATACTCTTTTAAGATGTTTGTTGCCCATTTTCTAAACTGTGTTCCTTGTATTGATTTTACTCTATAACCAACAGCTATAATCATCTCTAAATTATAATAATTAGTAGGTTTTTTAGCAAATTCGGAATTTCCGAATTTCTTCATAGTCTCTATCTCTAAAAGCTCATTTTCTTTATAAATATTTTTAATATGTTCATTAATAGTAGAGCGAGATTTTTGGAACAACTCACTCATATTTTCTTGACTAAGCCATAGCGTTTCATTTTCTAACTGTGTTTGTATTTTAGTTTTACCATCATCACTTTGATAAATTATAATTTTTGTATTTTGCATTAAGTATCATCCTTTATTTTACTTTCAATAAATTGAGCATAGTAGTGTTTTATATTTTTTTTTATCTGTTGAACTTTATGAGTGTCTTCATTTAGTTTTAGTGTTTTAATCAAAATAATAAATGTGTAATATTTTAGAAGTTCTTTTAATGATATAAGCTGTTGAAAGTTTATATCATTGTCTTTTGCAGGGTGCGTTAGCTTATTTCTATGTTGAGAAATATAATATATTAGACTATCTAATTTCTTACTATTGATACTCAAAATATCTTTTAGGTTAAAATCATTTAATAATTTTTTCAATTGTTTATTCAATGGGGTTTCATAACTGAATTGAGTTATTTCTTCAATAAACTTTTTATCTTCTCTTTCAGATACTTGGCTTACTATATTTTCAATTTTAGATTTGAATTTAGATATTCTTTCATCACTTGTGGGGTATTTTATTCTACAAAATCCTTCATACCATTGAGCGATATTCAAAAAGCTATGTTCAAGATACATAAAAGGTTTTTCATCTAAAGTTGAAGCTAGTAAATCAAATATTCTTCCATAAACACTTTGTAATTTAAACCAGTTTATAAGAATATCATTTATCGTATTATCATTATAAATATATAAAAAATCTCCACTAAATACTTCACTTTTTTCAGGAGTATAATATTTATTTGAACTGTATATTTCAACTTCTTTATCTAAGATAGTAATATATTGTTCTTCAATGAATATATCTTTTTTGGGAAGTATGATACGAAAAAAGTTTTGTAATTTGAAATTAAGTTGATTATATTTTTGGAGAGATATAGAATTCAAAAACTCATATAATAAATATTGTTTGACATCAAAAATGAGTTTTTTATTAAACTCAACATTTTGTCTCCAACTTCGTGAAGTTTTAAGTATAATATTATTATCAATCTTTATATTTAGGTTGCTATCAAATTGCTCTAAATCAACAGAAAAATCTTTTCTTCCTTCTTCAATATAATTATCATCTACTTTAAATAGACCTAACCAATGTTCAAGATATGAAAATCTAACTCTCCCTTTATTAATTTTTATATTATCAATATTATCTAACCACTCTCCAAAAAATAAAGTACTAATAAAAACTTTTTCTTTTTGAATAAGTAGACTATCTTTTGAAAAATCTATATTTTTATCAGTAATATAGCATTGATTAGCAGTAAATCTTTTACCATCAAAAGTTTGCCCATATATTATAAAAGGTTTAATATTTAAATTTGTTAAAGTTATCGGTATACTTATATACTCTATATATAACCCTTTAGAGTTTGAAACATAAAGTTTTCCACTTAACCTTTGTTTTATATCAAATAAATTATCTTTAGTATCAAAACTAAAAAAAATATCACTTTCAAATTCTTTCATATCTAAACCCTAACCTCCCCACTCAAAAGCTTCTGCAACAAACCTTTTTTAAGCTCTTCATGCTTCTCTTTTTTAGCACGAAGGAGTTCTAACTTTTCATCAGCAGTTGATAATATGTCGGTTATTTGTTTTTGTTCTTTGAGTGGTGGGAAAACTAATTTTTGTCTAAGCCAACTTTCTGTATTAAATAACATTTTTTCAATATGAACACCATGACTATGTTTATAAAAAGAAAGATGAAGTTTTGGAGTTTGAACATAGTAATTAAAAAATACTAAATCTAATAATTTACTATTAGAGGTAAATATATTATACTCATTGGATACGATTGCTCCATCAAGTTTTTTTGGAACTAATCCACAAGCTCCATGAGAGATTTGTCTTTTTGAGATTAAGAAATTATTTTCAAAAAGATAAAATTGATTTTTTACTAAAATATCTTTACCTAAAAAAATACCTCTGCTTTTTACACCACCAAATCTTCTTTTTACTGTAATTAATTCATATCTTTTTTCATCTTTCATTTTCAGAGTTTTTTTTACATATTCTAAAATTGTATTTAATTGATATACCTCCCAATTCTCAGGTATCTTCCCAAGCTCACTATCCTTAAACTCACTATGTCCTATACCCTCACTCAGTAGCTTTTGTAGTAGCCCTTTTTTAAGTGTTTGAGCTTTTTGGATTTGTGAAGTAATAGCATCTATCTTTTCATCAGCAGTTGATAGGATATTGGCTATTTTTTCTTGTTCTTTTAGTGAGGGAAAAGGTATTTTTAAATCTTCGATTAATGGCTTTCTTAATGACTGAACAGTAGAACCAACAGAAGTTGAAATTAATTTATTCACTTTCGGTTGAATAGCATTAAGCAAGAATTTTATATTAGCATTTTTTATTGAAGTAAGCATATAAGTTCGTTGGTGTAAATTAAACTTTCCATTGTAATATTTAACTTTAAAATTACCCTCACCAGCGATAAATAAAGCCTCTGTATCATAAGCGAATGTGTCTATTTTTTGGACATCAACAGAACGAGTAAAAAAAGGATACTTTCCATTTTCTACTTGGTCTTGGGCATTCATTTTTCCAGTTTGAACATTTAATATATCGCCAACTTTCACAACTTCCCACCCCTCAGGAATAACCCCAATCTCACTCTCTTTATAACCCTTTTTTATCTCAGTCATTTTTCATCTCTTTACTTTTTTGGTTGTTTGAGTTATAATTATCTTCTAAATTACCTGCTTGTTCAGGAAGCCCCTTTTTTGGGGCATACAAAATTTCCCCTAGCTTTTCTTTTACTATTTCAAACTCATCTTGTGATATTTTACTGAATTTACTTTTTATTCTTTTAGTTGAATAAAATCTTACTTGACTTAAAACAGCATAGCTTTTTGTATTTTTATGAAAAGGATTAAGTTCACAATAATATAAATTTTCTTTTTTCTTACTTGTAAGTGGAATACCTAAAAAACTATCTTTGTTAAATCTTTTAAAGATAAGTACAGGTCTTACAAAATTGCTATCCTTACCATAAATCTCATAACCAATATTTTGACCAATTCGTACCCAATATATTTCCCTTGGTTTGATAATCCAATTATGATTACTTTGTTCTATACTTTTTTTAACCTCATTCCACTTATCAAAAATTTTTATCTCAGTCATTTTTCATCTCTTTACTTTTTTGGTTATTTCTGTTATAATTCATCTACAATTCGCCTTCGGGCACCCCCTCTCATTTGAGAGGGATAAATAATCCCTTTATTTTTTCGATGATTTCATTATAATTATCTTTGCTAATAACACCTATTTTTCCCATAAGCCTTTTTTTATCATAACTTTTTAACTGAAGTATCATCGCACTATTTTTAGATACACCTTTTTTTGTATTAAACTCAAATGTATGAAAATAATCATTATCATCTTTTAAAGAGCTAGTAAGTGGTATACCTATAAAAAGATTGTGAGTTAATTTTCTTATGATGAGTACAGGTCTTTGAAACTCATTCCCTTTTCCAAACTCTTCACTCCCTATATTTTGACCTATCCTAACCCAAAATATATCTCTTTGTTTAAAACCGACTTTTCTTTCAGTATTGTGAGCTTTTTGTTTAACTTCATTCCACTCATCAAACTTTTCCATCCTAAAACCCCAAACTCATAAGATAATCATTCAACTTTTTATCTATCTCTTTCTCTTTACTCTCAAGCTCTATTATCTCTTCTCTTACAGCTTTTATATCTATAATTATCTCATCTTCACTTGTATCTATATAACGAGAAATATTAAGATTATAATCATTTTCAACTATCTCACTCATCTCTACAACTCTCATAAACTTATCTATCGTTTGGAGTCCATCATAAGCATCAACTATTTTTTTAATATTTTCTTGCGTTAGAGTGTTTTGATTTTTACCATCTTTATACTCACTTGAAGCATCTATAAATACTACTCTATTTTTTAGATTGTCTGCTTTATTTTTGTTGATGATGATTATACTAGCAGGGATACCAGTGTTGTAAAACAGTTTTTCAGGAAGTCCAACTATCGCTTCCACTATGTCATC
>Ga0256826_1001996_pt1 | contig 12598 bp, 12 predicted proteins | sample CV79metaG_FD_185975 | JGI IMG/M metagenome (GOLD analysis project Ga0256826, IMG submission 185975) | Hydrothermal vent microbial communities from East Pacific Rise, Pacific Ocean - CV79 | ecosystem: Environmental > Aquatic > Marine > Hydrothermal vents | place: Pacific Ocean: East Pacific Rise... | reverse complement strand
TGAAACTGCCAAGCAGCCTCAAGAGCGAGTTTCATAAACTCTGTTTTACCATTCAAAATAGGTAGCTGCCCTAATCACTTCATCATAAGGGATAGTCTGCTCGTTTACTTGCTCATCATTGATAGTAATTTTATTACCTTCAACCTTCATAAGCTCACCAGTAAGTACTTCATTTGTAATCATTACCACTTTTACTTTTTCACCAATAGAGGCTTTAAAATGTGCTAATGTTTTGAGTTTTCTTTCAATTCCAGGAGAACTAACTTCTAAACGGTAGTCACCTTTAACTGGAGGAGTAACATCAAGCATAGGGTTTAACATACGTGTTACTTCAGCACATTTGTCTAAAGAAATACCATCTTTTGAGTTGATTAGAACTCTGTAAATAGTATCACCACCCTCACTAACTGTTACGATGTCATAAACCGTTAAGTCCATTGACCCTACAAGTGTTTTAATATCTTTTTCAAGACTCATCTTCGTCCTTTTCTGGTTCCTCTACAGGAGCCTTAGCAATCTGTTTAAACAGATCTTCTATTCTAGAAACTTTCTTAAAATGCTCGTCAAACTCAAACGTAAGGTTAGGACATCTGTACCAACCCTGATCTTGCATACAATGTGCTTCTATAAGGTTTCTTGTCAGACGAAGAATCTTTAAAAATGCATTTTTTTCTTTTTCTGTATACGAGTGAGGATCTAAATATACTTTAGCATCTGAACGTCCACGAGAACATTTAATATCAATGACGTCAACTTCATGAATTTTAATATCTTTAAGAGTAGAAATAGCCTCAGGAACCAACTCCATAAGGAGTGATTCTGTACGCTTTTGTTTTATCTGTGCAGGGGTCACAGTTGTACTTTTTGCTCAACTTTTGTAAATGTTTCAATAACATCACCAGGTACAACATCATTGTAACCTTCAATAACAACACCACATTCGTAACCGTTGCTAATCTCTTTAACATCGTCTTTGAAACGTTTAAGTGAAGTAAGTTCACCCTCGTAAATAACAACACCTTCACGAATAACACGAACAAGTCCACCACGAACAAGTTTACCGTCAACAACCATACAACCCGCAACCACACCTTTAGGAATTTTAAACACTTCCTTAACGTCTGCTTGACCTGTGTTAGTCTCAGTATATTTAGGACTCATCATACCTGTAAGCATTGCAGTAACATCATCAATCATATTGTAGATAATGTTATAGGTCTTGATTTCAACACCTTTTTGCTTAGCAGCTGCTTTAACAGCACCAGTAGGACGAACATTGAAGCCCATAATGATACAGTCATCTGAACCATTTGCAAGCGCAACATCATTTTCAGTAATTCCACCAACACCAGAAGAGATGATGTTAACTTTAACTTCATCATTTCTAAGTTCAGTAAGAGAGGTACGTAGTGCTTCAAGAGAACCATGAACATCTGCTTTAAGAATGATAGAAAGTGCTTTAAGTTTACCCTCTTTAATCATTGCAGTAAGGTCATCCATAGTTGACTTAGTAGAGATAGAAAGTTCTTTATGACGGTCATATTCATGACGTTTCATAGCGATTTCTTTTGCTTCTTTCTCATTTTCCATAGCGACTAGTGTTTCACCAGCTGGTGGAACCATGTTTAGACCAACAACCACACCAGTTTCAGATGGTAAAAGCATTTTGATTGATTTTTTGTTATCGTTCATAAGTGCTTTAACGCGACCATAAGATGAACCAACAACAATTGGATCACCAATGCGAAGTGTACCATTACCCATAACGATAGTAGCCACTGGACCACGACCTTTTTCGATAGAAGACTCAACAACCGTTGCTTTTGCAAGCGCATCCGGGTTAGCTTTAAGCTCTAAAATTTCTGCTTGAAGTAAGATAGTCTCAAGTAAAGTATCTACACCCATTCCTGTTTTAGCAGAAACTTCGATACATTCAATATCTCCACCCCATGAAACTGGATTTAAACCATGTTCAGCAAGACCACCAAGAGCCATATCTGGGTTAGCGCCTTCTTTATCCATTTTATTCATCGCGATGATGATTGGATTTCCAGAAGCCTTAGCCATTTTAATAGATTCAATAGTCTGAGGCATAACACCATCATCAGCAGCAACAACAATAATAATAATATCTGTTACATTAGCACCACGAGAACGAATAGCAGAGAAAGCTGCGTGTCCCGGTGTATCTAAGAATGTGATTTTCTCACCATTTTTCTCAATTGTGTATGCACCAATATGTTGTGTAATACCACCGGCTTCGCCAGCCGCAACACGACCTGAACGAATGTTATCAAGAAGTGAAGTTTTACCATGATCTACGTGACCCATAATTGTAATTACAGGAGGACGTTTAACCGCACTTGGATCTTCTTCAACATCAGCAGTTGCTTGAGCATTTTCAAGGTCAAATGCTGCTTTAGGATCAATCGTTGTTACTTCAACTTCAAATTCTTCTGCAAGAATTTCGATTTCATCTTTACCAAGGAAATCATTTTTAGTTGCCATTTTACCAAGGTCAAAAAGAACCTTGATAATTTCAATCATTGGACGATTGATTTTTTCAGCAAACTCATAAACACGAATATCCTCAGGAATCTCCACATTTGTCACGATAACATCATCAGGAACTTCTTTACGTTTACGCTTTTTAGACTTACCACGAGACACAGAACGGTTTCCACCATTTGGTCGACGACGTTGTTGTGGTTTGTTTCTGTTTGCAGCGTTTCTAGCTTCACGTTCTTTACGCTCATCTTCAATCGCTTTTTCACGTTCTTTACGTGCTTCTTCTTCACGGAAGTCAAGAAGTACAACTTGATCTTCTTGAAAGTCCATTGATACATCTGCCATATCTCCAGCAAAAATATCCATTCTGTTTCCAGAGTTTTTAGAACCATGAGAGGCTCCACCTTTTTTCTTTTTACGAGAAGAACGGTTCTGCATTTCAGCTTGTGCTTCAGCAGACATTTTTCCATAAGATGATGCGAACTCAGGATCTTTGTAAGAAGCTACATTATCTGAAGCATGAACAACCGTAGGTGCTGGTTTTCTTTTCTTAACAATTTTAAGACCACCTGTTCCCTTACCTCTAACCACTACTCTTTTAATAAGAGGTGCTTTTTCAGCTTTCTTCTCTTTAACGGGAGCCTCTTCTTTAGCCGGTGTCTCTTCTGTCTTAGTTTCAACTGCTGGAACAGTCTCTTCTTTTTTCTCAGCAACAGGAGCTTCTTTAGCAGGAGCCTCTTCTTTTACTGGTGCAGTTTCAACTTTTTCTTCAACAGCTGGTTCTTCTGTTTTAGCTTCAACAGTTTCAACAGCTTCTTCTGTTTTCTTAGGAGCTTTTTTAATAACTGTCTTTGGTTTTGGTGGTGTAAAAGAAGCAGGGTTCATTACAAAATTCATAATCTTTTCTGCTTCTTCCATAGAAACGCTGCTGGAAGCGGTCTTAACATCAATGCCCATCTCTGCGGCTTTGTCAACAACCTCTTTACTTTTAATTCCCAGTTCTGTCGCGATCTCGTGTACTCTTACCTTATCTATCATCAGCTATTAGCTCCTTCAATATATTACTTATATTGTTTAGTGAATCTTTGCCGCTTTTACAGCGACCCATAAGATGTTTTACCAACTTAGGATTTTCTATACATGTCTTACAAACATAAAGACTTCGACCCACACCATCAAAGGTCTGAATCATCTTGTCTTTACACTGTAAACGTATCAAAACGTTTTGTGCCATACGTTCTCTGCACTGTATGCACATTCGCGTAGGGATATGTAAATTTCGCGCCATTATAGCGTAGTTTCTTTGTTATAGAACTTAACGTTCAATCTTAAGTCCTTGATTATCGAAATCTAAGGTCTTAATCGTGAAATCTTGAAACCTCTGTTCCATTTTTGTATGTATTCTTTCAGCATCTTCATCATAACACATGGTGAAAAATGTTGAACCTGAACCTGAAAGCGTACTCATTAAAGCACCGTTTTCATAAGCCAGTTTTTGAACTGTAAAAAGCTCCGGTAACATTTTCATACGTTGACGTTGGTGAAAACGGTCTTTAGAAGCAATACGTAAAATCTCCCAGTTCTCACTGTAAAACGCCGCCACTAAAAGTGACGAGTGAGAAAGGTTATAAATAGCATTTTCTTTGTTGTATGACTTTGGTAAAGTCGTACGTGAATGTGCCGTTGAAATAGGCTTATTTGGAATAACAACTACCGCCTTTAAATAAGGAGGAATATGTTTCTTCTCAGAAAAAACCTTTCCTTTTTCAACCACAGCCGTGTTAAAACCACCCATTACAGCCGGTGTAATGTTATCAGGATGTGGTTCATACTGAAGTGCATGGTTTAAAATTCTTCTACGTGAAACACGAACACCTGCAGCTTCATGCGCCGAAGCAATTGCCGAAACAATTACAGCAGAAGATGAACCTAGACCACGAGAAAGTGGCACTTGGTTATGAAAAGTGAACTTAAAGTGTTGGCGTTTTTGTGTAAGTTTTGAGTAAAAGTCATTGAAAATACCTACAAAAAGGTTGTTGCCTTTTAATTTAGGGTTATTTTCACCTTCTCCACGAACAGAAACAGAGTGAAAACGAGAAGGACGGATGTCTACGGTATTTCTAAGGTCTAGAGCAAGACCAAGAGAGTCAAAACCGGGACCAAGGTTGGCACTAGTAGCGGGTACGCTGATTATCATTAGGTTCCTTTAGTGAGCAAAGAGACAGGTAATAGGGGTGATGGGGATAAGGGGTGAAGAGGTAATGAGGAAATGAATCCGCATCACCTCTTTTCCACATTACCCCATTACCATGTTTTACACTGCGGGTAAAACATATAAAGGTGCTGTCTCTTTAGAATAATCGCTCAGGTTAATTTTTTTAGGCAGTTCAAAAGGCGCATTTTGTGGCTCATCGAACTTCTTAGTTGTAATTGTACCATTGTCATTCATAAAGTAAAGTTTACCGAAGGCTTTTATGGGTCCATTCTTGTTAAATGCGAAGGCAGGTGTTGCTAAAAGTTCAAGATTATTGATAATACATAAACTTCTTAAGAAAATATACGCCACTTTAATCGCCATAAATGAACCCGGACCTTGGGTATAAATAATATTTTGTATTGTGTACTTAGAGAGTATCTCTTGAAAAAGAAGAGGAAGGGCTTCTGAAGTGTATTCATCAGAAGAAAAGGTTTCTATAAGTTCTGTGTTTTCGTACACACCTATTAATATAGGCGTACTAAGTTCAATAACGACGACATCTACTGTTTTCAAAGGCTAAAATTCTTAAGCGTAGGCGTGAGCCAGCTCTTTCGCTTCTGCGCCTGAAAGTTCTACGATTTCGTAGTTTGCAGTGTCTTTTAAAAGTGCTAATGTCAGCTTATGGTTTAAGTCATGTGAACCGGCAAAGGCTTCGTAATTACCAATGAAGTTTACGCCTAAAAGAGACATATCACCAATAGCATCTAAAATCTTATGACGTACGAATTCATCAGGAAAACGTAAACCTTCCGTATTAAGTACTTTTTTATCATCTAAAACAACTGCATTTTCTAAGCTTCCACCCAGAGCAAGTCCTTTAGAGCGAAGATACTGAACCTCATGTAAAAAACCAAAGGTTCTTGCTTTTGCAATCTTGTCTTTGTACTCTTCTTTTGTAAAGTTAAGCGTAAAACTCTGCTTATTAATCACAGGGTGGGCAAACTTAATAGTAAAGTCATAATTTAAGTCATTTGAAGGTGAAAGTTTTACATACTTGTCACCCTCTTTAACTATAATCTCTTTTTTAATTTTCATAATTTTCTTAGGTGCATCAAGTTCTTGCATTCCTGCTTCATCAAGAAGCATACAAAAACTCGCTGATGAGCCATCCATTACAGGAATTTCATCCGCATCAACAATTACTTTTAAGTTGTCTATTCCATAAGCATACACAGCAGAAAGAAGGTGTTCAATGGTCGAAATGAAGTAACCTTCTTTACCAATTACCGTTGCCATCTGCGTATCTACTACGTTTTCAGGACATAAAGGGATACTTACATTAGCATCAGAGCGAAAAAATTCTATGCCTCTGTCTGCTTCTAAAGGCTCAAGACGTAAACGTACAGGAACACCTTTATGCAGTCCAATTCCAACCAAGGTAACAGGTTTAGCAATTGTTGTTTGTTTCATTATATATCCTTAATCTCAATGGCACTATTTTTATATTCTACAAGTTTTAATTCGCCATTAAACGAGGTTCTATCAAGCTCTTCGCCGTGAAAAATCACCGAACCCAAACCAATATTTTTGATGATAAGAAATTCACCTTCACTTCGTATTATTCCGTCAATTATACCAAAACTTTGTACACTTTTTGTGGTTTCAACTAAAGCACCACTGTTTATACGTCCAAAAAAGACAAGGTTTTCATCTATATGAATCGCCTCACCTGAGCGGATTGTACGGTGAAAAACCATACTTACTGCCTCTGTTTTTTCACCAGTTTTTTCAACTTCAACTTCGGGTGTTTTAAGTTCTTGTAAAACTGCCGTACTTCGTTTTTTTCGTGTTTGCAGAGGTCGTTCGTTAGCATCTATGAAAGGTGCATTCTTTTCATCTAAGAAAGCTTTTACTTCAGCCGTCACCTTACCTTGAAGAATGAGTAAGTGCCCTTGCATAAGCGGTGCATTTTTAGTGTAGTACTGAATAAAGTCTTCTGTACTTTCTACCTCACATTCAAAGCCCTTAAGGGTCTGCTGTTTTACTTTCATGAACGGCTAATTAACTTCTTAGCATTTTTCATTACTTCGGTGATGTTTAGGCGAATCCAATCTTTATCCATCCACTCTTCAGGACGAACTTCAACCCCTTGAACAAGAACACCAAAGTGTAAGTGGTCACCCATCGCGTAACCACTTTTACCTGTGTTGGCAATCTGTTGGTTAGGCTTAACAATGTCACCTTGCGCAACACTCAACGATGAACAGTGCCCGTAAATCGTGTAAAGACCCATACCATGGTGAATCATTGGAAGATTTCCATAAATTCCTGTCTCTTCAGCGTACACAGTCATTCCATGATTTTGTGTTTTAATTTTTCCCATTTTAACCGAAGCTAGGTCAAGCCCTAAGTGGTACGACTCAGAAACTTTTTCACCCTTGTAGTAGTACAAACGGTGGTCACCAAAGCTTGCTACTTTTTGAGCATTTCTAAGTGGGTAAAAAGGTTTAATTGAAAATGAGTTAATCATCTTGTCTGAGATTTTTGAAGTCACATCATGAATTACTTTTTCATTACTAGCACGTACATCTTCATTAATAATTTTAAACTGCTCAATCGGGTCTTCAACCCCTTGTGTCTCAGCAAAATCATAGGCAAGTTCAGCAATCTTACCTTTTAAGAAACGATCTGACAGTTTAATCTTAGAAATACGGTAGCTTTTTGCCTTATGATAATAAGGAATATGAATACGAGCGCTATTACCTGCCTTATCTTTAGCGATAACACGTGCATCAAACTTACGTTCCCTTACCGGCCATGCAACTAGCGCAGCATAATAATCTTTTTTATAAAAAGGTTGTACTTTAAAACGAAACTTTTTATTGACTTCAATATAGGTATCTAGTAAATTTTCATCTTTTGTCTTAAAAATTACTAGTGCCGCACCACCTGGATAAATTCCATACGAGTTTGTTACTAAAGTAAGAAGAGGTTTCTTTTTATCAATCTTAAATGTTTTTTCATACACCACTGAGTTTCCAGAAAAAAAGTTCCACTGACTAATGTCAACCGCTTTAACAATGATTTTAATCTCTTTGTCTTTAATCCCGTAACCCATTTTTGGGTACTCAACATTTAAGTCAAGTTTAGTTTGTGGGTTAAGTAAGGCTTCTTGAGAAAGCATTTTTTGTCCATTTGAAGTTACTAAGATAACTTCATAGTACTTCACACCACTGTCATCTTCAATACTTAAAGGTATAGGTTCTTTTAAGTTCCAGTACTCATTTTGTGTCATTGAAATAACAGGTGCGTTTCTTTCAAACATTTTAGAGTTGTAAAGATAAACAACCCCTGCAATAATTCCAATAAAAACAATCATAAATAAAACCGACGATGAACTTCTTTTTTTTCTCAATTTCTTCTCTCCAATAACATAATAATTTTTTCTTCAATCTCTTCTAAAGTACCTATTTTCGTAATAAATCCAGCAGAGTGAATATGTCCACCTCCACCAAAGTTAGAAGCAACCGTGTTCATGTCGCTTCCATCACATGAACGTAAAGAACCTTTAATGTGTCCCTCTTTGGTATAACGAAGCATAAAAGCGATCTTTACACTACTGAGTTCTAAACTCTCATTAAGCCCTTCTTCACAGTCAACCTCATACGCCCCTGTCTCTTCAAAGAAAGACTTTTCTACTAAGGTTGACGCGACACTTGCACCCAGTGAAAGTTTCATTGCCGAAAGCATTTTTGCTTTCAGACGAAGTGAGGCTAAAGAACGTTCTTTAAAAAGCTTTTGCACACATAAAGCATTATCTGCTCCACATTTTAAAAGCTCACTTGCCATCTCAAAAGTTCTTAGGTCTGTTTTTTCTGTTGTAAAAGACTCAGAGTCATCAACAAGCCCTGAATAAAGCGCTGTTGCCATCTTTGCATTTATCTTTAAGTCATTATCTTTAAAGAAATCATACAAAACTTGAGTCGTACTAATCGCTGTACTGTCTACAAGGTTGATTGTTCCATAGTTTTCATTTGAAACATGATGGTCAACATTAACTAAAGGCACATCTACCTCAAGACCAAGACGGCTTATGGCTCCACAGTCAAAACTTAATGCTAAATCATAATCATTAGGTACAGTAGAGCGAATCTTCTCAAAAAAAGGTAAAAAACTCAAAGCAGGATTTATCTTTTGGGTCTTACAGTACAGACTTACTTTTTTATGGAGACGAAGAACATGTGTGTACATGGCTAAAGCCGAACCCATAGAGTCTGCATCTGGGTTAACATGAGCAATGATTAGTATATGTTTAGCATCAGCTAATGCTTTAACTAATTCGTTCACATAAACCCTTTTTAAATTTTTGGAATTATACTTTAATATGGTTAATAGAGGGTTTAAGTTTTAACTTTAGATTTCAAGGTCTTAAAATCCTTCTAAAAGATAGAACTTTAACACTCATTTAAAATAAGATTTGCTAATATTAAAACATGTCTAAAATGAAATCATTAAGAAACATCACTCAAGAACTGTCTCTACTTTACGTCGAAGATGACAAAACTTCACGTGACACCACCATTGAACTTTTTGAGAACTTGTTTAAAAATATCCTTGTTGCTGTTGATGGTCAGGAAGGATTACTTCTTTATGAAGAGTACTTTCAAACCTATCAAAAACATATAGACATTGTCATAACCGACATTCAGATGCCTCAAATGAACGGCATTGAACTGTGTAAAGATATTTTTTGTCTGCATAAACATCAAAAAGTACTTGTACTCTCAGCCTATGATGATAAAAAATACTTAATAGAACTCATTAACATGGGTGTTGCTGGTTTCATACAAAAACCCTTAGGCTCTGAACAACTCACCTCAACACTTTTTAATGTCGTAGAAGAACTTCAAGAGAAGCAAGAACTTTTTAGATTTGTTAAACTTGGTTGTGGTTACACTTGGGATAAAAAGCATGAAAGCCTTAGCAAAGAAGAGGAACTCATTACCTTAACGGTAAGTGAAATTAGACTCTTTAGCCTACTCACGCAAGACACAGAGCAGGTACATAGTAGTTTAGACATTTTTGAACATATCTACGCAGATGAGGACAAAGCCTTCTCTCTGGACACCATTAAAAGCCTCGTTAAACGCCTTCGCAAAAAACTTACACATGAGATCATTACTAACATTCCACGAATGGGTTATCAGCTTAAGGGTACCTCTAATATAAATGACACCCTATTGACACCATAAAAGAGTAGTATCTTCATATAAGCGTAATCATGGAGAGCCAAAAATGACTAATATTAAACTCACATTAGAATACACACAACAACTTAGTGTCTTATATGTTGAAGATGACACAGTCCTTATCAAAAGTACTACCGAACTGTTTGAGAACTATTTTAAAAGCGTGCACATTGCTGAAAATGGGGAATTGGGCTTAGCCAAGTACAAAGAGTTTAAAGAGTTAAATGGAATTTTTTATGATCTTGTTATTACAGACATTAACATGCCTCGTATGAATGGGTTGGAAATGAGTGAACATCTTTTAGAAATTAATCCTTCTCAGGCTATTATTATAATTACCGCCCATAATGAGAATGAGTTTTTACTCAAAGCCATTGAATTAGGCGTAAACGGTTTTGTTACAAAACCTATGGAAAACATACAACTGAGTAAGGTCTTATACAAAACAGCCCGATCCATAAGTGACCATAAGTTTGTAGAAGACCATGTTGCATTAATGGAAGAGTTAACCTTACAGTTAGACACCCAAAACAAAGAACTACAGCAGAAAAATGAAGCCTTAGAAAAGTCACTTCGTATGCTTAACACTGTGGTTACAAAAGAGAGTATGGTTCAAACCACTATTCAAAACTCCACACCTTTGACCGACCATCATATTATTCACCAAGTCCAAGACTTAGTAAATAATGACCTCTATGAACTAAAAGAAATTCTTGTTGAAATTGATGTTGGTATTATTAAGATGATTGACAATCCCTATGAAATTTCTAAAGAACGTCTCGTTTTAATGGCAGACCTTTTTGCAAAATATGCTTCTGTTCTTAGTTTTTACAGCTTTTTTTCAGAGCTAAGTTCTGCCATGTCTAAGTTTGCTACCACCATGAGAAATGAACCTTTACCTGAGAAACAGGAGTGTGTGAAAAATATATTTATGATTTTAGAAAGCTTTATTTATGTTCTTGGAAAATGGCATGAAGATATTTCTAGTGACGAAGAACATAAGGTTAACCAGTTTGATGCGTCTATTATTAGCGATATACATACCATTACTAACATGTGGGTACAAAAAGATGAAGCAGTGAGTGAAGACGGCGTTGACAATATTTTTGATTTTTAAAAGGCACGCTCGTATGCAATCTCAAAAACTATACTCCTTACTAAATCTCATTTTAATAAGTCTTGCTCTACTTTTCATTGCCCTAGTGCATTACAATAAAGATGAAAAGACACAAGAGGTATTACAAGCAGACCTACGTGAAAACAATGCCAATTACCGTCAAATCACTAACCATTATATGATTCTCGCTGAGCGAAATAAAGAGTACTACATTAAGCAAAAAAACATTATCTCTATTTTTAAAAATGCCAAAGATGCTAACCGTTCAAAGCAAGCAAAAATACGAAAAGAACTTTATGAAAATCTTATTCTTAATTATAAGCAGTTACAAAAGTTAGGTTTTAAACAGTTTCATTTTCACCTTCCCAACAACACAAGTTTTTTACGTATGCATAAACCCTATTCTTTTGGCGATGACTTAAGCGAAGCACGTTACTCAGTGAAAACAACAAATGAAACCAAACAAGCCACCAGTGGTTTTGAAGCCGGAAGGATTACGCATAGTTTTCGTTTTGTCTACCCTATTTTTGATGAAGACAATGAACATTTAGGAAGTGTAGAAGTTTCTATTTCTGCCTTTAGTTATGCAAAGATTTTTCAAAATTACTATAACTCAGACATTCACTTCTTAATTAAAAAAAGTCATGTAGATAAGATTTTATCAAACAATGAACTTACCGACGACTATATTGATTCGGCAGAGTCACCTCTTTTTTATCGTGAAATAGACGGGGTTCATACCCAAGAAGACAAAACCCACTTTAATACTTTACGCACAAATGAAAGCTTCCAAAAACAAGTGGCAGAGCACATTAAAGAAGAAATCCCTTTTGTTCTTTTTGATGGAGAAAACAGTTCTGTCTCTTTTATACCGATACATAATCTTAAAGACAACCGTGTCATCGCTTACTTTACAGTCTACACACAAAACAATGAGATTAAAAACATTATTTTCATAGCATGGCTTTTTACGGGGATTGTTCTTCTTATACTTATAATTTCACTTTCTCTTGTACGAAAAGAGTTTACACACCGTGCCTATGTAAAAGACACCAACAAAGACTTAAGCCGAAAAAACCGCGAGCTTAAAGCCCTTCATAAAACCCTTGAAGCAAAAATTTCAGAACAAGGTAAAGAGATTAACAAATCTAAAGAGTATTATCAAGAAATGGTAGAAAATGCAATTGATTGGGTTTGGGAGGTAGACATTAATGCTGTTTATACCTTTTCAAATAAGAAGGTACTTGAAATTTTAGGGTACTCAGCCGAAGAAGTTCTAGGTAAGACACCCTTTGATTTTATGCGCCAAGAAGAGGCTAAACGTATAAGCGGAATTTTTTCTACTCTTGTTGAAAACAGAGAACTCTTTTTTGACTTAGAAAATGAACATATCCATAAAAATGGAAGAACAATAATTTGTAGTACCAGTGGTATGCCTATTTATGATGTTAATGATGTCTTTGTAGGTTACCGTGGTTTTGACCGTAACATCACGCAACATAAAGCCTTAGAAAAAGAGAAAGCAGA
>Ga0256826_1001995_pt1 | contig 12607 bp, 10 predicted proteins | sample CV79metaG_FD_185975 | JGI IMG/M metagenome (GOLD analysis project Ga0256826, IMG submission 185975) | Hydrothermal vent microbial communities from East Pacific Rise, Pacific Ocean - CV79 | ecosystem: Environmental > Aquatic > Marine > Hydrothermal vents | place: Pacific Ocean: East Pacific Rise... | reverse complement strand
ATTTAATGTGTATTAAAGGTATTGGGGAAAAAAAAGCAAGTGCAATTCTTAAATATAGGAAATCTCATAAGTTAAAGTCAGCAGAAGGATTGATGGAGATTAAAGGTTTTGGCAAAGCATTAATTAGTAATGTAAAAGCAGGTACAAAATCTGTGGCATGTGGTGGTAAAAAAACATCTAAAAAGTCTACTACTAAAAAGAATAGCACGAAAAAAGAAACAAAAAAAACAGTCTCTTCTAAAAAAGATTCTAAAGTAAAAAAAACTTTGAAAAAAGAAAAAACTAAAGAACCTAAAACAGAAAAGAAAACTGAAACAAAAAAAGCAGCATAAAAAAAATCCCGTATAATTAACGGGATTTATAAGTAAGTATTTTTTTAACAGTTTCTATATTACAAAAAAATAAAACTTCAAATATTGGATTTAAGTTAATGATATTATCTTCTTTTTTATCAAAGGCTTGGAAATCAAACCCTTCTCCATTATCTCTTAAACTTGGTCTCACTGAAAATACTATAGGATTAAGTGTTCTAATTACATTGAATATACGTTTATAATTTTTATCGTTTTCTTTTGGTAAAAAGCTATGGTTCTCATTTTTTACTTTTCTCATTTTTTCTATCAGTTGAATTTTATCATTAAAGATAGTTTTTCCCCATCTAATTGTTCCAAATTCTGATAAAAAATCTTGGTGTCGGCTAGATAGTGGATGAGCTTTTGCTTTTCGTATCTCTTCTATTAGTTGTAGAAAAAAATTGACACCTCCAAAATTATTGGCACAATCATTTACTACATTATGGAATTTTAGTTTTTCATCATCACTAAGTTGATTAAAGTCACACATGGACTTCCTTTATATTAATATTTGATATTATACTTGTTTAGAGCAAAAGGTAAATTAAACTACCCACTCTTTACTTTGCTCTAAAATTTTGTAATAGTCAATTTTATACTCTTCCATGGTTACTTCATTGATAAATATTTTATAAACATCTTTACTATCCCTAATTGGGTCTGCCAGTACAAAATCTTGTTTGTTATTAAGGTCAATAAAAATAAAATCCAAGCTGTTGACTTCTTGAATAATTTTTTCTTCTTCTATTAAATAAACATTAATATGATTTTTTTTCATTTCATCTAAAAGTAATTTTCTATTACTTTTCAGTATTTCTTGAGATGGAATGACAAAAATAATGGTTGTTTCAATATTAAAATCTAAAAAAAGATTTAAAAATTTCTTTTTTATTTTTAAACTTTTATTGCTTTTCTCTAAAAAAATATTGCCACTTTTGAGTTGCATTACAACTTGTAATGGAATATTTTGAATATTTTCTACAGTTTCTATAAGTTCTAAAAGTGCCCGTTGATAGTCATGGATAAAATAGCTATCTCGTGTAGATATTTTTTGAAAAAGTTTTTGAATGGCATTAAACTCCCTGAATGCTAAACGGTAATAAAATTGTTTTTGATAGTGACTTATTGAAAGCCGTTTAAAAAAATTAACGAACAGTTTGAGTTTATTGGCATATTTGAAAATATGGGTTACTTTTAGTTCTTCAAAATTTAAATTTAAACGATTCTCTACAGCTGAGATGGATTCGGTCTCATTAAGTATAAACTTTATATTATCTTTCTCTTCATTTAAAACTTTTGTAGAAAAAATCATTTTTTGTGCTTTTGGGACTTTATTATCTTGGATACTATATCCCATCGCTGTTCCAATAATATAAGGGCAACTGTTATCATTATTATCATGGAAAAGTAAATATTGTGTCGCATTTTTTACTCGTAATGTGATGAAAATATTGTTTTCGTCTGATAGAGTGAATGTTCCCTTATATTGAAGCTCTTTATCTTTTATTGTAATAATAGTTTGGTTATTTTCGCCTTTTTCCCACTGAATGATTTGATATACTTTTATCTCTTTGTTGATTTCACAAAAATAATAAATATATTGATAGTCTGTTTTGATATGTACTTTATTTTTATTTTTTAAAAATTTTTCTATTTTTTCTTCAAATATTTCTAAATTATCCTTTTCCTGAAAGTCTTTTAATGTGAAAAGAGTTTCTCCATGAAGTTGATATTGTGAAATCTTATAATAGTTAAAACTTTTTTTAAAATCGGTTGTACAGTTTGTTCCTTTGAGTAACCAGCGACGTAAAACAGTTTTTCGGTTTAAAAAAAATTGTTTTTTATTTTCTTTTTCGCTATTTAACTCAAATCGATGTTTTTCAAATTTATGATAATCAATTAACGCTTCTGTGAATTCATCGATATTTTCGCTGAATAAATTTTTGTAAATGAGTTTAAGCTTTTGACTAAAAGCATCCATTTAATCCCTTTATTTAAGTTGTAATAGTTTTGATAGAAATTATACATTAGAAAAATTAATTATAAAGATAAATTTGTCTAAATAATAGATTAAAAGAAGCCCATGATTCTATACTTTTAAAAATTATTAAAAAGTTTTTAAAAGTTTTAAAAAATTTTATTGTAAAACTTTCTCTCTTTCTATAAACTTTCGACTGTAATTTAAAACATAAGGAAAAAGAGAATGAAACATTTTAAGGGTTCAATCATTATTACGATTATAGGTTTGCTGTTGGCATTATATTTAGGAGGAGTTTCTGCTTTGTATATTGTGGCGTTACTTGCAATATTGGAAGTATCTTTATCTTTTGATAATGCAGTAGTCAATGCAAAAGTATTGGAAAATATGGAAGAAAAATGGCAAGAGCGTTTTATAACATTTGGTATACCCATTGCGGTATTTGGAATGCGATTCTTATTTCCTATTATTATTGTGGCTATAGCAAGTGGAATAGGGATTATTGATACATTTAATTTGGCTCAATCTGACCCCTTGGGATATAAAGAGGTATTAGAGTCTGTAGAAAAATTAATTTTCGCTTTTGGTGGAGCATTTTTATTAATGGTTTTTTTGAGCTTTATTTTTGACACAGAACGAGAAGAGCAATGGATTTCATTGATTGAAAATTCTAAAATTTTAAATAAAATGGGAAAAATAACAGGTATTCAGATACTTTTGGCAACAGTTATCGGCTTAAGTTTAATGTTTTTAACCAAAGGCTATAACATTAGTTTGGCATATTTTTCAGGAGTATTTTTATATTCTCTTATCTCTTCACTTGACAAGGTTTTAAGTGTGAATGGTGTACGAAATGGAATTGTAGGTTTTTTATATTTGGAATTATTGGATGCATCTTTTAGTTTTGATGGAGTTATTGGTGCTTTTGCTTTAAGTTCAGATATTTTTATCATCATGTTGGGTCTGGGAATAGGTGCAGTATTTGTCCGTTCTTTGACACTTCTAATGCTCAAAGAGAAAACATTGGCAGAGTATCGATATTTGGAGCATGGAGCACATTATGCTATTTTTGCACTCTCTATAATTATGCTTTTAAAAATTTTTATACCAATAAATGAGATAGTAGTGGGAACAGTAGGTGTTATTTTTATTGCTGTAGCAACGTATCATTCAATCGTTGAAAATAAAAAAGTGAAAGTTTTAGTAGATTAATGAATAGAGAGTGAATTTATTTCACTCTCTATATTTTTTCGAGCTTGTTCTTCAAAATATTCATAAAAATGTTTACTTTTATAGATTCTTTCTTTTTTTAAAAAAGATTCTAAAACCTTTTTACGACTATTCTTGTATACTTTATCACTATAATAAGCGTATTCTTTTCGTATGTTTATTATATATTTTTGATAATTTTCTGAACTTGAACCTAAAATAGCCAAATCAGCATCAATAAAAAGAGCATAATTCTCACAATTTGTCTGGTGTGTTTTCGTTTCCATTATAAGATTAAATACTTCTTCTTGAAGTTTGATAGGAGTACCCAGTTGCTTCATAGATTTTTGAGAAAATAAGGCACTTTGCTCTTCATTATTGAAAACTTTTACATTGTATATAATATCATGATAAAAGATAGAAAACTCTAAGAGAGCATCTAATTTAAAGGGTTCAAGTACTTGATAAATATTTTCAAGATGATTTAATGTATGATAATGTCGATTTTTTTCTGAATATTTTCTCTCTATTTCCAGCCATAATTGATTAATAATTTTTGTATTATGAGTAAAATTTTGACAAAGTAATTTAAATTTATCTTCTAACATACTTTAAATATATCTAAAATTAGACTAAAGAAAGCTTTGCTTATTTGGATTATAGATGGAACACTTTTATTTTTTTCTAAGAATAAGGAATAGTTTTAAGTTAACTAGCTATAATGTTCCTTAGATGAAAGATGAGTGTGAGAAATATATTTCTTCTCTATTTTGATTCGACTTTATCCTAAGATTGATTTCTATGGAGAAGTTATATATTTACAAAGGTACGACAATGGCAGAATTAGTTAATGGAACTGTAAAGTGGTTCAACGATGAAAAAGGTTATGGATTTATTGAGCAAGCAACTGGAGGAGCTGATGTGTTTGTACATTTCAGACAAGTAAACAACCCAAGTGGTGGTAGAGTTTCTCTAGCAGATGGTCAAGCTGTAACTTTTGAAATTGGCGAAGGTCAAAAAGGTCCACAGGCTGAAAACGTAACTGCAGTATAATTATTGCATTTTTAGAAAGGTAGTTTACTACCTTTCACTTCTTCTACAAACTTCTTAAAAATCTCACTTATTTTAAAATAATTTCATTAAATATAACAATAATTGGTTATAATGTTAGCAAAAAAATAAGAATATTTTATGCAACGATTTGAAACCTATCTCCAAACAAACTTACCCAAAGTAGAGACATTCCATCCTCACTATAATCAATCTCTATCCGCTATGTTACTTGCAGGTGGTAAACGTTTTCGTCCGATGTTATTGCTTTCTGTCGTCGAGGCTTATGAACCACTACTTTTTGAAGGAGCATTGGCACCTGCATTGGCATTGGAATTTCTTCATACTTATTCACTTATTCATGATGATTTACCTGCAATGGATGATGCTCCTCTTCGTCGAGGGTTTGAAACTTTACATGTGACCTATGATGAAGCAACTGCCATTTTGGCTGGAGATGCACTCAATACAGAAGCATTTTATCATATTTCAAAAGCACCTCTACGTGATGATATTAAAATAAAGTTGATAGAACTTTTGGCAAGAGATGGTGGAACCTATGGTATGGTTTTAGGACAATCTATTGATTTACATTTTGAAAATGAGCCTTTAACTTTAGAGCAAGTAAAAGTACTTCATCGTAATAAAACCGCCAAGTTAATAGCCACAGCTCTATTGATGGGTGCGGTTATCGTTGGACTAGAAAAAGAGAAGCAAGAATCTCTTTATGCTTTCGGAATTGATTTGGGTTTATTGTTTCAAATTCAGGATGATATTATAGATGAGACTCATAGCGAAGAAGAAGCAGGAAAAACAACAGGAAATGATGGAGATAAAAACTCTTTTATCAATTTAATTGGGCTTGAAAAAACAGTTGAAGAAGCAAACTCTTTAGCCAAAACATTAGAAAAACGATTTAATGATTTTGATGAAAAGCTACAAAATGGACTAAAAGATATTGTAAAAAAATATCTTTATCGACATCGTTAAATTATAATAGTTTTTGTAATATAAAATATGTTTTATATTGCTAAATCTATTCTAAGGAACTCATTATGGCAATGACAGAACAAAATATTATGCGTAAAAAGATGGCAAACACTATTCGATTTTTAGCAGCAGACATGGTACAACAAGCAAACTCAGGACATCCGGGTGCTCCAATGGGCTTGGCAGATATTGCGGTTGTTTTAAGTGAACACCTTAGACACAATCCCAAAAATCCAAAATGGTTAAACCGTGACCGTTTGGTTTTTTCAGGTGGTCATGGTTCTCCACTTATCTATTCACTTTTACATCTTTGGGGATATGATTTATCATTGGAAGATTTAAAAAACTTTAGACAACTAGATTCAAAAACTCCAGGGCATCCAGAATATGGTCACACAGATGGTGTTGAAATCACAACTGGTCCTTTGGGGCAGGGTGTAGCTAATGCAGTTGGTTTTGCAATGGCATCTAAATACACAGGTCATCAAGTAAATTCTGAAACATGTGAATTGATTGACCATAAAGTATATTGTTTATGTGGAGATGGAGATTTACAAGAGGGAATTTCTTATGAAGCATGTTCTGTAGCGGGTCACAACAATCTTGATAATTTGGTTATGTTTTATGATTCAAATTGCATCACTATCGAGGGAGATACTTCAATTGCATGGAGCGAAGATGTTGAGGGAAGATTTATCGCTCAAGGTTGGGATGTTAAGAAGATTAATGGTCACTGTTATGATGATATTGAAAAAGTGTTAACTGAAGTTAAAACAGCTAAAAAACCTACACTTATTATTGCCAATACTATTATTGGAAAAGGTGCAATGGAACTAGAAGGTTCTGCTTCAACACATGGTTCTCCTCTTGGCAAAACCATTATTGCAGAATCAAAAGCAAAGGAAGGGTTTCCTGCTGAATCATTTCATATTCCAGAAGATGTATTAATTCGTTTTAGAACAGCGATTGAAAAAGGAGATATGTTAGAAAAACAGTGGATTCATTTACACAAACAAGCACCATTAATTGAGCAAAATGAAGCGATGGCTAGACTTTTAAATCCTGATTTAGAAGCGATTGAATTTCCTGATTTCTCAAATGAAACTTCTATGGCAACACGTGACTCAAATGGTAAGATTCTTAATGCCATTGCCAAAGCTATTCCTAGTTTTATAGGTGGTTCAGCTGATTTAGGCCCATCAAATAAAACAGAGCTTAAAAATATGGGAGATTTTCCAAAAGGGCGAAATATGCACTTTGGAATTAGAGAACACTCTATGGCTGCTATTACCAATGCAATGGCTCTTTATGGAACAATTATTCCATTTAATGCCACTTTCTTTGTTTTCTCAGATTACTTAAAACCAAGTGCTAGAATCGCTGCGTTAACAAAAATTCAAAACTTTTTTGTGTGGACACATGATTCTATTGGTGTTGGCGAAGATGGTCCAACACATGAACCAATTGAACATATTTCTCAATTTAGAGCTTTACCAAATTTTTATGTTTGGAGACCAGCGGATGCTAGAGAAAATGTGGAAGCATGGAGAACAGCTTTAAAGATACAAGCACCTCATGGATTTGTATTGTCTCGTCAAAAACTGCCAACACTTAAACCAACACGAGATTTTGGAGATGTTTCAAATGGTGCATATATTGTAAAAGCAAGAGAAAATGCAAACTTTACACTTATGGCATCAGGTTCAGAACTAATGTTGTGTTTAAATACAGCTTGTCATTTAGAAGCACTTGGTATTCGAACGAATGTTGTTTCTGTTCCTTGTTTGGATCTATTTAATGAGCAAGATGAAGAGTATAAAGCAAAAGTAATTGATAAAAATACAAAAGTATTGGCAGTAGAAGCAGGAACAGCAATTGAATATTATCGATATGCGGATGATATTGTAGGGATGGAAAGTTTTGGTGCCTCTGCTCCAGCTGATCTTCTTTTTGAGAAGTTTGGGTTCACTATTGAAAACATTATGAAAAAAGCATGTACTTTAATGGATGTGGAGTATAAAGCTGTTGATTTAAAGAAATGTTAAATCATTAACATTTCATTTACATATTGTTAAGAATAACTAAATATAATTAAAGTACTAAAAATACAAAGGTTACAAATGATTAAACAAACTATTTCAACAATTGCATTGGCATCTATTCTTATGATGTCAACAGCAAATGCAACAAGTGACTACGGAACAGTAAACGGTGTGGCTATTTCTGAAGCAGATGTTCAGATGACCATGGGACCTTCTGGTATGAAGTTTGCAAATTTGGACAAAGAGATGAAAAAAAGAGTTATTGATATGGTTGTTGACCGTACATTATTAACTCAAGCTGCTGAAAAAAGTGATATTACAAAATCTCCAGAGTACGCAGCACAAATCGAAGCACTTAAAAAAGGTCTTCTTTTGGATGTATGGATGAAGAAAATGATGTCTGATATTGAGAAAGATTTAACAAAAGAAAAACTTGAAGCATTTTTCAAAAAAAATGAAGCTCAATACGCAACACCAAAACAACTAAAAGCACGTCATATTCTTATTAAAAGTGATGAAAAAGACAGTGATACAGCCAAAGCTGAGGCAAAAGCCAAAGCTGAAGCATTGGTAAAAGAGTTGGATGGTGCAAAAGACAAAAAAGTGAAATTTGTTGAACTTGCAAAAACAAAATCAGAAGGACCTTCTGGACCACAAGGTGGAGATTTAGGTTGGTTTGCATTGGAAAGAATGGTTCCTGAATTTTCAGCAGCGGCAGATAAATTGGTTAAAGGTGCATATACTAAAGCTCCTGTGAAAACACAATTTGGTTATCATATAATTATGTTGGATGATAAAAAAGAGGCTGGTAAAAAAGAATTTAAAGATGTGGAAGCACAAATTAAAGCTCAACTTGGTCAAGAAGAGTTTACCAAACAAGTTCAAGCAATGACAAAAGAGCTTAGAAAAACAGCAAAAATCGAACTTAAATAATCCAAAAGAGTGGTTTGATACCACTCTTTTTTCTCTTCAAACTTTTTTCTCTCCAACTTTTTCTCTAGCTTTTTATTTTATTCTTTCTTTGGAGTAGCCTAAGCAACTCTACACTATAATGATTATATTCAAAAATAAGGAATTTTAATGAAACTATTAAAGCTTGCACTTGTTGCACTTTTATCACAATGGGTTATTGCTTCTGATGCTAAACCTAAAACAACTACCGAAGCCAATGCTCCTAAAGGTATTTTTTATGGAAAAATTTTAGAGATTAAAGAGGCGATGGGATACAAATATCTTAAAGTTGATGAAAATGGCAAAGAACTATGGGTGGCAATTGCCAATGCACCTGTAAAAGTGGGCGAAAAAATTGGTTATGATAAAAATACCATCATGAAAGATTTTAAAAGTAAATCTTTGGGACAAGAGTTTAAAGAGATTATCTTTGCTTCTGATGTTTATTTGGCTCAGAAAAATACCCGTGTAAAAAGTATGAAAGCGTTGTTGGGCTTAGAAAAAAAAGAAGCTTTTGCTGACCCACATGCGGGTATGGGAATGAATGAACCAAAAAAAGAAGAGAAAGAAGAAGAACCTGCAAAACCTTTTGAAGTTAAAGACTTTTATACGGTAGAAGAGGTTTATATGTGGAAAAAATCTTTAAAAGGTAAAAAAGTTAAAGTAAAAGGAACTGTTTATAAAGTTTCTCATCAAATTATGAAAAAAGATTGGGTTCATATTGGCGATGGAACTGGAAATGAACAAGAGATTACAGATGATTTGGTATTTACTTGTAAATCAACTGATTTGAAAGCAGGAAGTACTGTAGTTGCATCAGGAGAAGTGGTTGTAGATAAAGATTTTGGTTATGGTTATTTTTATAAAGCCATTGTAAAAGACTCTATTTTTGAAGTTAAAAAATAGCTTTTGTATTTAATAAAATAATATGGGTATCTACCCATATTATAATAACTCACGTTCTATTTTGGTTTGAAAATCTGTAAGATATGAACTTTCAAGCATTTTATTATAAAAGTTTAATACATCAGAAATGCTTGCTTCTTTTTTCCATTCTACTCTAAAGTCCATCACTCCTGTTACTTCATGAAGTGAATGCATTAATCTATTTTTTTTCATCTCTTTCAAATTAGCTTCTTTAAAATCATTTGAGATTCTTAGATAAGAGATTAGTACAAAATCTTCTTCTATTTGAGGTAGTTTATTAAACTCTGAACATAACATGGTAAATGTTCGTAACACTTTTCCTTCTTCATTATCATTCTCTTGCTTATTGAGTTCTGTTAAAAAATCAAATATAAACTCCAACGAAGCATCATTTATAATAAGTGTTAAATCTTTTGGTCCTAAAGATTTGTAGATATTGGCTGTTTTAAAGTGATTTAATTTATTTTGTAGTTTGTTGGCAATAGTATCAATGGCTTTATTCAAATCATTGTACCCATTTGTACAATCTTTACTGTCAATTTTTTTGGAAAGCTCAATATTGAAGATAACAGAAAATTCTGAATTTTTATTGTTTTGATTGTGTCCTTGAATGGTTTGATTTACTTTCATTAATACCTGTTTGGCTTTAAAGTAGCGTAATTCATTTACTTTAGGATTTTTTCGTTCCTCTTGAACTTTATCAAGAAGGTTATTAAATTTTTTTGTAATGTCAAAGCTTGAATCTTTTTTTGTGATGGTTACCCAATCATAAATACCATAAACAGAAAGTTTTGTTACTTTTTTTTCATCATCATTAAGATAGCTATCTTTTTCAATATTATCAGTAATCATATCAATTATATTAATGTTACTATTTTTTTTAATATCTTTTCGTGCTTTTCCCAATTCCATTAAATAGATAAGAGATTCTTCTTTGTCTTGTCTGGTACTTAAAAAATCTATTTGACTAATTTCGGTATGAATACTTTGCCTAAAGTTGTTTTGGTGCATAACCATATCTTTTGAACCTTGTTGGACTTCGTAGCGATTTTCCCAAAGTTTATTGAAGTTTGGACTATCAGGTAATTCTATGTTTTGAAGAAGTTGTTTATTTTGTATTTCCCATTTGAGTAATTGTTGTAAGAGTTGAGTTAAATAGTTTTGCACCGATTGATATGAGGCTCGAAAATTCGGATAATTATATCTGTAAGTTTGGTCAAATCCAGGATAAGGTTTATCTTGACTGGTTGTCAAAGGCATAATGTTGTTTAAAAGTTTTTTCATATTTTTATAATCACTATGCTCTTTAGAGAGAGAAAGTAAAAAGTGTAATCTTAGAATACTGTGGTCTTTTTTCTGTACAAAATACCATTCATTGGGAAGAATTTTGAAATATTCATTCTCCTCGTCATGAGTAATTTTAAGATAATCTTTGGAAAGTTTTTCTCCTAAAATATTGTGAAAAAGTGCATTGATGTAGGACTTTCCATGTGTTTTTAGTCCAATTACATCACAAAAAATAACCTTGGCTAAATCTTCTCCATATTCATCATAACCAATAACATCTTGAACCTTTTGGACATAATTATTACTTTTATCATTTAAAAAGAGTTTTATATCCTCTTTTAAATTTTCAAAAGGGGCTTTAATCTGTTGATTGGGTTTTCTTAGTGCGATGTAGCTTACTTCATGTGTAATTGAAGGTAAAAGCATAGGAAGTTCATAATACCAATAGGGTAGGTCAATATAATCATTAAAGGTATCTTCTTGGTAGTTTTCTCGTTTGGTTTCCCTATTGACAAAAACACGATATTGGAATCCTGTACGGTAGTTCCAACCCAAAATGAGTTTATTTGAAGGTTGATTCTTTTCTGAGAATTTTTTTAGCATCTCTCTGTAGTAGTTTCCTAAATACATCATAATACCATTGTTAGAGTAACGGCGACCAAGAATAGGATAGGGTAGATATTGATTGAGTGTTTCGCCAAAAAGTTGTTGCATCTTATTATAAAGTGCTTGTATCACACGAAGCATGTCTTCAATTTGTGTTCTAACATAGTCATATTGAATTAAAAAAAGCATCAAATCACTGGGGTCTAAATCTTCATTGATATTTTTAAGTTTATCAATTTTCTTTTGCAAGGCAACAATATCTTCTTTTAGATAGGAGATATTTTGTTTTATGGGTTTCTCTTTGTACTCCTCCTCTTTATAACCATTAAAAAAGTCCAAAATATTTTGGATATGTTCCAACTCTTTTAATATAATAACCATTTTTTCTACTTGCATTAGTTTTAGACTTTTTTTGATGCTATTTCCCATTTTTTTCTCCTTGATGATTTTGCTCAATATGTATTTTATTTGTTTCTACAGTTGAAATGCTTGAAGAGGCTAGTATGTTGACTGAAGTCTCTATAAAGAAAATCATAAAAAATGAAATATAGACGGTAATAATAAGGTTTCTTCCTTCTCCATCAAATTTCTCTTGGGCAATAAACTCTTGAAAATATTTACTGGTATTGACACAAAAATGTCGGTCATAATTTTTATCATGAATATAAACTAGAAAATTTTTATCAAAAAATAGCCTAAGTTGATGGCGATACTCATGGCTGTCAAAGTATATTTTGTTGAGTTCATTTAAAATATTACTCATATAAAACTTTGAATGTAAAAAACTGTTGATATGATGTGACATTGTAAAGTAAAGGATGGTTAAGGAGATACCCATCAGTGCCATATTTGAGGAGTCATCTAACTTAAGTGTTTGGATAAAGTTCAAAAGACAAAAGAAATAAATCATTCCTCCAATGGATGCCAATAGTGGGAAAAAATATCGAAGTTTAGAAAGATAGTTCTGTTGTGCATACCAAAATTTGATAAAACGAATGTACATCATCTTTATCTTCACAAACTCTTGATCTTGATTTTCACTTTGAGGAAAGACATCAATATATATTTCATCTTTTTGATGATGATTTGTATGTAATTTTGTGGCAGAAAATAAATCGGTATTTGTAATGGTGTGGGTATGCATGTTCAAGAAAATACTATAAGGTATATCTATTAAATAGTAGTTTGCAATATAAACAAGTAAAAAAGGTGTA
>Ga0256826_1001994_pt1 | contig 12610 bp, 6 predicted proteins | sample CV79metaG_FD_185975 | JGI IMG/M metagenome (GOLD analysis project Ga0256826, IMG submission 185975) | Hydrothermal vent microbial communities from East Pacific Rise, Pacific Ocean - CV79 | ecosystem: Environmental > Aquatic > Marine > Hydrothermal vents | place: Pacific Ocean: East Pacific Rise... | reverse complement strand
TAATTGAGGCTTCTTTAAAAGCAGATGCCATATGGTACTCAATAAATTCAAAACTACTTATTTAACAGTGTCTCCTGAGTTTATTATTTTCCACAGCAGTATTTATTATTATAGATATAGCTTCAATACAAACGTAAACAGCTCATTGTATGCCCTTTATATTTTTAATAATGTAAAAGCTCCGTATGGTACGCTACCTGTAAATATCACTTAATCTCTATATAGAAATTAAACAATTTTATACTTACAATTTGTTTCAATTTTAAAGTCATCACAATAATTTGCAGTCATATACTTAAAGCTGGAATTTGTCCCTAAAACGTCTACTAATTTCGTAAAATTTCATTATCAAATGAGGAGAATAAATCCTTTCGTTTAAGTGATAAATCGATTTTTATTTGAAATCCTATTCTTGAAAAATACGAAAAATCATTTTAGTATTCTAAATCAATTTTGTAAATTGCGCAAAACCCTTTAATAACGCTCAATACTTTTAAAATGGTAAAAAATACCTTGACTAAGATTATCTTAATTTTCATTTTAGTGATTAGCTTTTCTTTTAGTGTTTTTAGTCAGGGATCCATGCTTATTGTTACTATTAAAACCCACCCTCAAGATGCCATCATTAAAATTGATAATAAAATACAAGAAAGAGAGGGAAATCAAATTTATTTAGCAAAAGGGAAGTACCATATTATGATTGAAAAATATGGCTATTATTCATATGAAACTGATATAAAGGTAAGCAGAAAGAAAGCTAGCTTTAGCTTTGCATTGAAAGAAGATCCAAGTACTATTGTTCCTAAACACTCTACTGTTCCAATAATAGATAATGTAAATATTATGGATACTATTATATCCAATGATTCCTTAGTTGTAAATCAGAAAATTGAATATTCTTTTGATATTGAAATGGTAGAAGTAAAAGGAGGAGAATATACAATGGGGAAAGCCGGAAAAGATACTAAGACCAAGCTACATTATATATCCCTTGATACATTTAGTATGAGTAAGTACGAAATTAGCCAAGAAATTTGGATTGCTATTATGGATGTCAACCCAAGTAAGACAATTGCCTTGGACCACCCTGTTGAAAATGTGAGTTGGGATGAAGTACAAGAATTTATAAAAAAATTAAATGCCAAAACTGGACTTAGTTATCGATTACCAACTGAAGCGGAATGGGAGTATGCTGCCAGTGGTGGTATACAAAGTGAATCGGGTAGCAGAAATAGATACTCTGGAGGGAATAATATTGATGAACTTTGCTGGTATTGGCGTAATTCCGGAGATACTATTTTAGCTGGCCGCTGGGATAATGAAAGGATAAAAGAAAATCACTGTCATACTCATCCCCTTGGAGAATTAAAGGCAAATAATTTTGGTATTTATGATATGACAGGTAATGTATCGGAATGGTGTTCCGATTGGTACTCAGAAGAATATTATCTTTCTGGTATATCTAAAAATCCGAAGGGACCAAGAGATGGCAAAGCTAAAGTTTATCGTGGTGGTTCCTATGTGAGTCAAGTGAGGTCTTGCCCTATATATTACCGATTTTATGCTGTCCCTGGTTTTGGATATAATTATATTGGATTCCGTTTGGTACTAGATTAATCGATAAGCTATAATTGGCCAAAAGGTGTAGGATTAGTTGATTTAGTATATAGTTCACTAAAGGTTGTTAATTATGGGAATTCATTAGGGATTATAAAGGATTCAATTTTCATTAACTCCTCATAATGATAGATTATGTGAATTGATTAATATATGAGAATAGCAAGAGGTGCTTAGTCATTATTAATTGAATGGTTGTTTTAATATTACTATAGCATATTCTAAGCCATATTTGTTCACTAGACCATTTTGTTTTTATATAAAAAAAAGTAAGCATAAAAAAACCATCCTTAAAAATAAGGATGGTTTTCAAAATAATTTGAGAAATATTATTTCACAATATTCATAAATTCTTCTTTAGAGAAATAGTTAACGAATTCTCTATCGTTAGCTGCTCTACCCTTAAACTTAGGATTAATTTCAATTGCTTTTTTCAAGCGAGAATATACTTGCTCATCTTTACCTGTTCTAGCACCAATAACAGCTTGCAAGTAGTTTGTCTTGCAATTTTCATTAGCACAGCTCAAGTTGTTTGTGGCTTCGTCATATTTTTCTAGCATAGTTTGAGCTAAAGCAATATTGAAATCACATTTTTTATTACCAAATAATTGAAGAGCTTTTTGGTATTCACCATTTTGTATAGCAACAACACCTAGGTTATAATTTTCATTATTTCCAAGTTTTTTAGCAGCATTGAAATTTTCTTCTGCTTTTTCCCAATTTCCTTGTTTAGCATAAACAACACCATAGTTATTTAAAACAGCGGCATTATTAGGAGATGCAGCATTTGCCTTATCAAGTAATGATAATGCAGAACCAAAATTTCTATTTCCAATTGCCATAACAGCAGCATTGTTTAAAGCTTCCCAGTTATCAGGGTGCAATTCAGCAGCAGAATTATAAATGGTAGTTTTAGCAGCGCCATCCTCAGTTAAAGTAGCAGCATATAATAACTCTTCTGCAGAAAGTTTTGAAGGATCTGTGGTAGCTAGTTGAGAAATCTCTTCAGCACTTCTTTTTGGTTCAAAACAGTTAGCAGTAATCTCAGCTCTACGGATAGGGGCAAGAATATCACCTTCTAATTCAGGATAAATTAAAATCATGTTTCTGATTTCTTCTTCTTTCTTTTCAGGAGCAGCAGATTTAATAACGTTTAGCATTGTGTTTTTATCTTCAATATTTGAAGCTTGAAGCGCAGCCATAAAACCGTTCCAGTCAGGTCCATTACCAACAGTGTTAAATGTAACACCTTTGCAATTTTCCATACCCATGTTTGAATCTTTAGCTTTTATAAGTTTTTTCAATTCACCATGAGCATAATCACCAGCAGTGTTGGCTCTGTTTTCTGAAAGATTAGCGTTATAAGTTTCTTCACCTTCTGGAGAAGCATATGCATTAATAGTGATGTCCTTAATATCCCAACCTTGCGCTAAGAAATCAACAATAGCTTGACGATTAGCTTGAGCAGTCTCAGTTTTGTTATTTCCAAATCGTTTACTATAATTTGCTTTGTTCTTAGGGAAATAAAGAATCGCACTTTTGGCAACAACTGTTTCTAATTCATAACCATGGTCACCAAGAGTAGTTTCTTCGTTACCACCGGCTAATTCGCCAGAATTACGAATACCATCGGCTAATTTAGTTTCACACATATCTAAGTTTTTATACTTAGCTCTAATATCTGCATCGCTCATTTTTGCATTAACTGGAGCTTTAGGATCAAAACCTAAAGGAAGCACAACTAGTTCAGACTGAGCCATTGCTGGTGTGTAGTCAAATTCAGCTTTATAAGTATATGTACCACCGGTAGCGAAAGGAACTAAGTCTCCATCACCTTCAACTTTTTCACCTTTGAAAAATTTTGATGGTAAAACTTTTGTTTCGTTACCATACTTAACAACAGGAGTGAATTTTATAGCAGATTTTTTCCCAAAATATTTTTCCGGATAGGTTATTTTAACTGTGAAAGCAACTTTGTCACCATTAGCTTCTAATACTTCTGGATTTACTTCGTATTTAACTTTTTCACAATCTTTTTTCATTTTCTTCAAACCTGAACCAGATCTAAATTTATAAGTAAGACCTAAAGATGTATATCCGTAGAAGTCATTTTTTACAGCCATTGCTCCACCAGTTTGCATATCCATTTTGTCATCACTGTTAGTGAAACTTAATTGACTTTCAATATTGACAGCCACTTTTGGAGATACATTAAAATACATTCCCAAACCAGCAGGTATTGTAATAGCTGTTTCAGCTCCACCCATACCACTTCCAGGAGTATCGCTATATGAACCATTTCTTAGTTCATTACCGCTGGCATCTTTAACTATATAATGCAAATCTTTATCTAGTCTCATTGAAGAGAAGTTAGCGTATCCAATACCACCAAAACCATAAATACCAAACCAACCGTCTTTATTGTCACGGAAAATGTTTGTGAAATCGATAGTTAATTGTGCAGAAGCATCCCAAAGACTAATAAGTAACTCGTCAGTAAGAGTATTTAAGTCTTTATCTCTTTCGTTTCCGCTACCACTAGTAGATTGTAGTTTTCCATTCATGAAAGTTCCTCTAAGACCAAATACTGGAGAGAATTGGTATCCTGCTCTAGCTCCGTAGGCAAATTTTTCGTCGCCTACTAAAATGTTTTTTTGGTAAACATCGCCATAAAAATTAGTAACACCCACATTTCCGTTGATGTACCAGTATCCGTCAAAACTGGATTTTTGCTTAACTTGTTTCCCGTCTTTTTGTGCAAAACTGACAGAAGCAGCCATAATAAGCACAATAAGTGGAAGGATTAATTTGTGAAATTTTCTCATAATTTTGAATTTTTATTAGATCTCTTATTTTGATTGCAATTTATTGCAAAAGTACAGTTTTTTCATATTATTCCAAATAACTTATTAATACTTAGTAGTTGAAATCTTTATTTTATGAAAAAAATATAAATTCTCTACGAATATAGGAATATTTTTGTACTAATTACATGATTATCAACAATTATTTATCTTTTAAATAAATAGTATGGAAGACATGCCATATAGTTAAACCTGCAGAAATAGCAACGTTCAAGCTATGCTTTGTTCCATATTGAGGAATCTCAAGGCAGATATCAGATGAATTTATAACTTCTTGATCTACTCCATTTACTTCATTACCCATAACTAGGGCAATTTTTTGATCTTTGATAGGGCTGTAATCATGCAGCATAGTGCTGTTTTGAACTTGTTCTATTGAGATAATTTGGAATCCTCTGCTTTTGAGTTCAATGATTGAGTCAATGGTGCTTGAAAAGTATTCCCATGCAACAGATTCAGTAGCTCCTAGTGCGGTTTTTCTTATTTCTCTATGAGGTGGTTTAGAGGTGATACCGCATAGGTGGATGGCCTCTATTTTAAATGCATCTGATGTGCGGAATATAGATCCAATATTGCTCATACTCCTAATATTGTCGAGAACAATGACTATAGGTAGTTTCTCTATTTTTTTATACTCGCTTAAGCTAATTCTATTTAATTCTTTTAAACTTAGCTTATTATGTTCTAATTTCATTTAATTTGTATTATGGGTATTTAAAGACTTATTACTTTGCGAAATTAATCTTTTTAATATATTTTTATGAATCATTTGTAAACTCTATTTTTTTTGTATCTTTGCAGCCGCATTTAACAAAGTGCATACTTATTGGACCTGTAGCATAATTGGATAGTGCACCTGACTACGGATCAGGAGGTTAGGGGTTCGAATCCCTTCAGGTTCACTAGTGATAATCAACCACTTATATTTTATATAAGTGGTTTTTTTATGGGATCATTATTATGAAATTAGTAGGCCAAAAGAAAAAGTCCCGAGGCAAAACTTGCTACGAGACTTTTTGTACCATTAATAAAAAATGACTAATTGTTTTGCAATTAGCTATTGCTGCAAACCAAGCAGAATTTTAAGCATTTGGATACCACATTCCGAAATAACTGTGCCTGGGCCAAAGACGGCTGCTGCACCAGCTTCATATAGGAAATTATAGTCTTGGTGAGGAATTACTCCACCAACAATTACCATGATGTCCTCTCGGTTAAGTTTTTTTAACTCTTCAATTACTTGGGGAACGAGGGTTTTATGACCTGCTGCTAAACTAGATACACCTAAAATATGTACATCGTTCTCAACAGCCTGTTTGGCTGCTTCTGCAGGAGTTTGGAATAGTGGTCCTATATCAACATCAAAACCAATATCGGCATAACCTGTGGCTACTACTTTGGCTCCTCTATCATGACCATCTTGCCCCATTTTGGCAATCATGATTCGTGGTCGTCTTCCTTCTTGTTCGGCAAACTGGTCTGCCAACTTACATGCTTCTTCAAACAATTTATCGTTTTTTGCTTCTGATGAATAAACTCCGGATATAGAGCGTATTACTGCATTATATCTGCCATATACTGTTTCAAGTGCATCTGATATTTCTCCCAAACTGGCTCTTTTTTGTGCAGCATCAACAGCTAATTCGAGCAAGTTACCACTTTTATCTTCAGCAGCTATTGTAATAGCTTTTAATGCAGCTTGTACAGCTTGTTCATCTCTATTTTTCCTTAACTTTTCTAATCTTTTTATTTGTGCATCTCTAACAGCCGTATTATCAATATCTAAAATATCCAATGGGTCTTCTTTCTCCAGTCGGTATTTGTTTACACCCACAATAGTATCTTTATGTGAATCAATACGTGCTTGTTTACGAGCAGCAGCTTCTTCTATACGCATTTTTGGAATGCCGGTTTCAATAGCCTTTGCCATTCCGCCTAATTCTTGAACTTCTTCAATAAGTGCCCAAGCTTTATCAGCAATTTCCTTAGTTAAAGACTCAACATAATAGGAGCCAGCCCAAGGGTCTAAAGATCGGCATATTTGAGTTTCCTCTTGTAAGTATATCTGAGTATTACGGGCGATACGAGCTGAAAAATCAGTAGGAAGTGCAATAGCTTCATCAAGTGCATTGGTATGTAAGGATTGTGTATGGCCTAAGGCAGCGCTTAAGGCTTCTACACATGTACGAGTAACATTATTAAAAGGGTCTTGTTCTGTTAAACTCCAACCCGATGTTTGAGTGTGAGTTCTTAGTGCCATTGACTTTGGGTTTTTAGGATTGAATTTTTTTACAATCTTGGCCCAAAGCATGCGTCCGGCACGCATTTTTGCAATTTCCATAAAATGATTCATTCCACTTGCCCAGAAAAAAGATAGGCGAGGAGCGAAGGAATCAATATCCATACCTGCATCAATACCAGCTTTTAAATATTCCATACCATCAGCTAAAGTATAAGCCAACTCAATATCGGCAGTAGCTCCGGCTTCTTGCATATGATATCCTGATATAGAGATAGAATTAAACTTCGGCATTTTTTTAGAAGTATATTCAAAAATATCAGCTATTATTCGCATAGATGGTAGGGGAGGGTAGATATAGGTATTACGAACCATAAACTCCTTAAGAATATCGTTTTGAATAGTTCCACTAAGTTGTTCAAGTTTTACACCTTGCTCCAATCCGGCTACTATATAAAAAGCTAAAATAGGAAGAACGGCTCCATTCATGGTCATAGAAACAGACATTTTGTCTAATGGAATTTCGTTGAACAGAATTTCCATATCCAGAATGCTATCTACCGCAACTCCAGCTTTTCCAACATCACCTACTACTCTTTCATGATCGGAATCGTAACCGCGGTGGGTTGCTAAGTCAAAAGCAATTGATAAACCTTTTTGACCAGCTGCTAAATTTCTGCGATAAAAAGCATTTGATTCCTCCGCTGTGGAAAAACCAGCATACTGTCGCACCGTCCAAGGTCGCATGGCATACATTCCCGAGTAAGGTCCACGTAAGAATGGGGGTAATCCGGCAGCATAATTAAGATGCTCCAAACCTTTTAAATCTTCGACAGAATATACGGGTTTAACAGCAATTTTTTCAGGAGTTAACCAGTCCTTTTTTATATTTTTTTCCTTTTCCCACTCCTCTATATTATTGTGGTAGTTGGGTTTGGATTTAATCTCTATATTTTTAAAATTGGGTTTCATTTTTATAAATTTTAGTGATAAGTCTAAAATAGCACCGGTAAGTGTTATACGATACCTAATTCTTTTTGATAATTACTAAGTTCTTCTAAAAGATTCGATTTTACATGAATAAATTTATATAGTCCATAATTATTCAAATCGTTTATTATTGATTTAGGATAACCTGCAACTACAGCAATTTCCTTAGTCTTTTCTGCAAATTCCTTTCCTAATTTAGCATAATCATCATCGGAACTACAAAGTACTATAATGTCTGCATTCGCTTCTCTGGCAGCCTGCATGCCTTCGCCAATATTATTGAAACCATTATTATCCTGAACTTGAAATCCTGCAACAGCAAAGAAATTACATGCGAATTGAGCCCTAGCTTTTCGCATATTCAAATGGCCGATAGTAAGCATAAATGCCAGTGGTCGTTTATTTTTCTTTGCATACATATCAGTAGTATATCTAAGGTTCTCGAAACCCTGACTTACTCTAAATTGTTTAACTGTTTCTACAATTGCGCCGGGTGAAGTTTGGTCAAAAGTTTTTAAACTATCTGGATTAATGATTTGGTCAATAGACTCAGTGAAATTGGGGAATTGATTTGTACCGAGGTAAATTTCTTTCCTAGTAGCAGCATAGCTTTTTCTTTCTTCAGCAGATTGTTTAATGGTATCTTGGATAAAACCATCTTTTATAGAAGAGATATATCCTCCTTTTTCATCTATTTTCAAGAATAATTCCCAAGCTTTATCAATAATGTTGTTTGTTAAGCTTTCAACATAATAAGAACCGGAGGCCGGATCAGATATTTTATCAATAAAGGACTCTTCTTTGAGCAATAGTTGTTGATTTCTGGCAATTCTTTCGGCAAAATCAGTGGGCCATTCGCTTGTTGCATTATAGGGTAGTACTGTGAAAGAGTCTGTACCACCAAGCAAGGCAGATAGTGTTTCTGTGGTAGTTCTTAGTAAGTTGGCATGAGCATCGTAAATAGTTTTATTAAAAATAGTATTAGTAGAGTGTATATGCATTTTTGTTGTCTCTACTTTAGCCGGACCATAAGCATTTACTATTTTCGACCATAAAACTCTGGCAGCTCTAAGTTTGGCAATTTCCATAAAATAATTGGAACCAACACCAAAGTTGAATTTAATTCTAGGGGCAATATCATCAACAGATAATCCCAAATCAGTTATACGAGTTAAGTATTCAGCACCCATTGCTAAGGAGAAGGCTAACTCTTCAACTATATTGGCACCTGCATTTCTAATATTTAGCCCATTAATGCTTAAGGTTTTGAAATTTGGAAGAAATTCTGCTGCCTGTATTATTTGGACTGCATGTTCAAAAGCATATGCTTCTGTTTGGCAGAAACGACCTTTGAATAATAGTGCTGAAAATGGATCGAAATCAACAGAACCATAGATGCTCTTAGGATCTCTATTATACTTTTTAACTAAACCTTCATAAACAGAAATAACCTTATGTGACCCTGTTCCTATAACGAAATTTACTTCAACAATATCAGCAAAAATATTCTCCATGAGTGTTTCAATATCTAAAACCTTAGCTTGGTATTTATCGCTAAAGATGAAGCCAAGTGATGTAACACCTTTCATCAGGATTTCTAAAGCTTTATTATTGGTTTTTTTAATGTCACCAACAAAAATGTCTTGACGTACTAACCAATCGTTATTACTTTCTTTATATCCTCTTGCATAGGGATATTGATTAGGTAGAGTTTGTAGATAATCTAATTCTGCAATATCTTCAGATCTATAGAATGGCTTAATTTTGATACCTTCCGGACTTTTCCAAAAGAGTTTTTTTTCATAATCAGAACCTTTAAGATCAATTTTAATCTTTTCTTCCCATTCTTTTGTACTAATAGGAGCAAAGTCTGAAAATAATTTAATTTCTTTCTTGTCTTGATTCATAGCAATTTATATATAAACGAAACTGAAATTTCTTAATTAGTAAAACTATTCATTTTATGATATGTTTCGGCAGCAAATTTAAAATATTAATTAGGATTATATCTTTAATTTGTGAATGAAATAACAATATATAATGAGTCTAAGTATGTAGAAGATTATCTGATATTTTATATGATTATCTTGATTTACAAGATGCCATCTAATAACATATTTAACAAATTTTTATATATTTGTGCGACACACCAATCTAATTGAATATTATCTAAATACATGAACCAATTTGTTATTGGCTTTTAAAATCCAAGCCAATTTTTATTGAAACATAAAATTGAAACTTATGAAGCTAACAGGAATGAAATATGGTGCACCCATATTGAAATTGGCTAATTTTCCCATACCCGAGATATTAGATGCCGATGCAACAGTAGACGAAATTGAAGCATTGATAAAGAAACGTGGCAAATGTGTTGTAAAACCTATTTTTAATGGAGGAGTGGGAAAAAAAGGGAAAGCAGGATTAGTGAAAATAGTTTCAAACACGGCAGATGCTCTTAAAGCCAAGCAAAGCTTATATTTTGCCGAGCACACTTTTCATAACGAGAGAATACAAGCAAATGGTGTTACTTACGAAGAGTTTATCCCTTCATCTTATGAGATATATTTCAACTTTTCGGTCTCTACTATTTCTCGTCGTGTGAATTTTACTATCACACATCATGGAGGTGTGGATATTGAGGAATTGGATCATTCAATGATTTTCGAAGGTTCATTTGACGCAATTACAGGATTAAAATCTTTCCATATTATTGATGCACTTACAGAAATAAGTGCTCCTGCTGAAATATTAAGTCCTTTAACTCAGTTTTTACCTAATCTATGGCATCTATATAATGATTTTGGTTTTACTATGATGGAAATCAACCCCATTAGGATGGAGAATGTGGGGGGAAGATTAATACCTATTGCCTGTGACTTTAAAGCACAGTTTGATCAAGACAATCCTCAGTACAAAAGATTAAATATTCCGGATGAAGTTTTTCATACCGACTTAGATGAGTTTGAAATAGAGATAAATCAACTGAGGACTTACCAAGGGCAAAGCGATGTAGTGGTCATTAATCCCGAAGGTACCATTACACCCTTTATGTTTGGTGGTGGAGCCAATAGCGCAGCAACAGAAGTCCTTTCATCCAAAACAACTATCTCCAGCGATTTTGGAGGTAATCCACCCTACGAAAAAATATTGCAAATTTCCTCCATTGTGTATAAATACTGGATAAAAAATGCCAATGTATTATTAATAATTGGTGGCAAAGCCAATAATACAGATATATACGTCACCTTTAAAGGGATGTTTGATGCTTTAAAAAATCATGTTTCAAAATATGGCAAACCCGATATTTATGTTGTTGTTGGTAGGGGAGGTCCCAATTTAATAAAAGGCCTCAGCTATGCCTCCAATGTGCTTGATAATTTAGGAATACCTTATAAGTTTTTTGGTTACGATAGTTCCATGCTAGAAGTTATACAATATGCAGTTGATATTGACGACTGGATGATAGAGAAAAAGAAGGCATAGAATATTTAAAAAGAAGAATCATGAAAAATAAAAATACTTTCCCTTATTTTGTGGGAATCAGAAGTTTAGATGAAATTGCAACTAAGGAAAATCGTGTTGTAGTTATTAATATATTGGGTAACGAGAGTAAAAAAGTAACTCCTGTATCACATGTGTTCAGTGGAGGAAATGTAGTTGCAGGAGTTCAATATGGGAAAAATGACATTCTGGAAACATCTTTAGGTAATATTCCTGTTTATCCTCGTTTGGCCGATGTTGTGGCAAAGCATCAGTTTGACACCGGTGTAGTTTACTTACCACCCTCAGCAGTATTTTATGCCGTTACAGAACTTTTGCGTTACAAAAGAAATGGAGATATTAAGCTCAAGAAAATTATTCTGGTAACAGAAAAAATAAGTGTGAAAGACCAAAGGATGATAAGAGCAGTTTGCCAAAAAGAAGAGGTAGATGTGTTTGGTGCTAATGCTTTAGGATTGGCCGACTCTTGGAATCATATTCGTATAGGTGGTGCTTTGGGAGGAGACTCCCCAGAAGAAACTCTGTTAAAAGGTACGGTTGCTATTCATTCTAATTCAGGGAATTTTGGAAATACTATTGCCGAGTACATGAAAACAGAAGGTTTTGGAACAACTGGAATTGTTAGCTCCGGAAAAGATGTAATTATACAATTTGCAGCAGCAGAGTTTTTATATGCTGCCAATAATGATTCCAGAACTAAATCTACAGTATTATACGTGGAGCCGGGTGGCTTTTACGAAAAACAAGCTTTAGATTGGATAGAAGAAGGAGTATTTGCTTATGATAAACCTATGGTTGTTTGTGTTACTGGCCGTTGGAAATCGAAAATTAATAGAGCCGTTGGGCATGCAGGAGCCTTAGCCGGATCCAATGATGATGCCGAGTCCAAGGAAAAATGGTTCGATAATTACTTTGGTATTCCGGCTTTTGATCCAGAAAACCCTGGTCGAGTTTCTAAACGAGGTGTTAGAGTCAGCTCTATTCAACATATCCCCTTGGCATTAAAATACATATATCAACTTCATTCTTGGAAGTCTGATTTTGAGCCCAAAGGAAACCTTTCGCTTAAATTATGGATGGGAAATGATATGGGGCTGCATTTACCACCGCATTTAAAACTGAGTACCGTTGATGCCATTGAACCTTATAAAAGCGAAATTGAGGATGCACAAAAGGAACTAGGAGCCGTTTATCTTCGTCAGCCAATGCGAAATGCTTCCTCGGCATCACAGATAAATATCAAAACGCAAATAGCTGAATTACATGGTTTTCCTGTTATAGATTTGATAGAATATTCTTTGGAATCAAATATGATTTTTGCCATAACAAAGGAACATCCACCTCAGCAAGAAATAGATATTATTAATATTTGTTTGAATTATTTGGGACGTCCTTC
>Ga0256826_1001993_pt1 | contig 12611 bp, 9 predicted proteins | sample CV79metaG_FD_185975 | JGI IMG/M metagenome (GOLD analysis project Ga0256826, IMG submission 185975) | Hydrothermal vent microbial communities from East Pacific Rise, Pacific Ocean - CV79 | ecosystem: Environmental > Aquatic > Marine > Hydrothermal vents | place: Pacific Ocean: East Pacific Rise... | reverse complement strand
AAACCTTATGGCAATCAAAAAACTCTTTTTAAACATGCCAACTTTGTAAAAGAAGTAGATGAAGTACAAGAGGAGTTCAGTGTTACCTTTGGGGAGAAAAGAGAGATACCTTATATAAGTAGAAGTATCGTTGGACGTTCAGCTATGAGTGATGGTGCTATCTCTCCGGAAGGAACACGGGCTTTTTCTATTGGTGCTTATAAAGGTGGTTTTCCTATAAATACTGGTGAGGGTGGGCTTACTTCAAACTTCTTAGCCACACTCAATGTTGAAGACTGTGAATGTACAGACTATTTGGAGATAAAAAAAGGTACATGGTTTGCTAGAGGAGTTTATAGATTACTACGTTTAACAACGAATAAAGAGGTTTCTCAACGCGTATATCGAAAAATGGTTGTTAGACAAAAGGATAGAGGTTCTTTTATATTTGATAATATTAAATTACTTTATTTTCGTATAAATTGGGATAAAGAGATAATGTATTTCCCTGAAATTGTACCAGAGAGTGTACCAGATATTACTTTTCAAATGGGATCAGGACTCTATGGTGTACGTCACCATGATGGTACTTTTGACTCTAAACGCTACCAAAAAGTAATGCGTTTTGCCAAGATGACAGAGGTGAAACTTGCTCAAGGAGCTAAACAAACAGGGGGTAAACTCCTTGCAGCAAAAGTGAGTGATGACATTGCTTACTATAGAGGTATACCTGCGCATCAAGATCTCATAAGTCCAAACAGATTTCCATATGCAACAGATATGGAAACTTTTTTTGACTTTATCTCTGAGCTTCAAACACTCTCACAAAAGCCTGTAGGATTTAAAATAGTTATCTCTACAAAAGAAGACTTTGAAACGTATGTCAAGGCACTGAAATTACGTAAAGAGGCAGGGTTGAGTATTGCAGATTTTATCACTATAGATGGTGGTGATGGAGGATCAGCTACTGCACCACTAGAGATGATGTCAAAGATAGGACTTCCTTTACGTGAATCTTTGGAAATAGTTATTGAAGTATTAAACGAATATGGATTAAGAGAGGATGTGAAAATTATTGCAGCAGAGAAAGTACTTACTCCAGATGATGTGATAGAGCTTCTTTGTCATGGAGCTGACTTCATTAATATTGCTCGTGGGTTTATGATATCTGCGGGGTGTATACGTGCTAGGGAGTGTTCTGGTGCAGGAGGACGGCACTGTCCTGTAGGGCTTGCCACAATGGATGAGTCAAAAAGAAGTAAATATCTCGTACTTCAAAAGGCAAAATATATAGCCAACTATCACCATAAGCTTTTACATGGTGTACGTTCACTTATGGCGGTAATGGGTAAAACAGATGTCTCAGAGTTATCTATGAAAGATTTAACAGAGCGTTAAAAAATGGTTAAACTTGTGGATTTATAATTTGAAAAACAATTATAAGGAGCAAAACATGCTAAATAAAAAACTATCTCTTTTGGTGTTACCTCTTGTTGTAACACTTTCACTACAAGCCAATGATCCCTTTCTCTCTGATCCTTTTGGAGATAATATCTTTAAAGAGATGATGCAGATGCAACAAGATATGGATAGGATGTTTGAACGTATGCACAACAGAATGCAGCAACGTACTACAAGACAAATATCTCCTATGATGGGGACATACCAAATACAACAACAAAGTCAATTTGTAGATAAAGGTAACCATTATGAGTTTTTAACCACTATCCCTGAGAGCAAAGAGAATCAAATAGATATTAATACCCAGAATGGTGTCATGTCTATCACGGCTAAAATTATTCAAAAGCAAGAGACAAAAAGTGCTAATGGCTATAGCTCATCTAGTTCCATGCGTATGTACCAACAAAGTATGCCACTCCCACAAGATGCAGATGAGTCAACGGTTACTATGGCATATGAAAATGGGAAGTTAGTGGTATCTGTGAAGAAGAAAAAAGATGTGAATAATGCTAAAATTGTAGTACCTAAAGTAGAAGTAAAAAAAGAGGATAAGAAGAGTAAAGAGACCAATACCACCATCAAGAAGATGAAGGTGGACGATGGGAGTTCAATGAGTTAGTTCTCATCCTTTTGAAAAAACAAAACATATAACCCTGGTAAAACTAGCAGGGTTAATATGGTTGAAGAAATAATTCCCCCTGTAACAACCACAGAAAGAGGGTACTGTATCTCTGAGCCTACACCTGTTGCATAAAGCAGTGGTAAGATACCAAAGAGTGTGGTAAAGGCTGTCATAAGTACAGGTCTTAATCGTAGCAAGGTAGCATCTTTTACGAGATATACAGTTTTTACTGTCGGAAACTTTTTACGAAGTTCGTCTATGAAGGAAACCAAGACGATACCGTTGAGTATGGCTATAGCAAAGATAGCTATGAATCCAACGATAGCAGAGACGGAGAGATAGATGTCTGCTACAAGTAAGGCTACTATCCCACCCATAAGTCCTAATGGAACACCAAGTAAGATAAGAAATGCCTTCTTAAATGAGTTAAATGCAGTGTAAAGCAGTAGTAAGATGAGTAGCAGAGTGATAGGTATAATCATCGCTAGTGTAGCTGTAGCCTCTTGGAGGTTTTTAAAGTCTCCAGCCCATTTGATGTAGTAACCATCGGGTATCTCTACTGAGGCTTTTATCTTGCTATCTGCCTCGGCTACAAAGGTTGCGATGTCTCTGTCTTCTACTTCAAGAGAAAGCACCATATAACGGCTCAAGTCTTCACGTTTAATGAAAGCAGGGCCTTGTATAACAGAGATGTCACATACCTCTTCTAGGCTTACTACTTTTCCAGACTCAGAACGTAAGATGAGTGACTTTAGGGTGTTGATGTCTTGTTTTGCATTTTTAAGTTTAGCAACAATTCCAAAACGTTTTACACCTTCTATTTTCTGTGTGACAGCTTCTTCTCCTACACCATAACGTATGACCCTCATGACATCTTCTACACTTAAAGCATAACGTGAGAGTGCAAGGTAGTTTGGTTTTATAACGATTTGGGCTTGACCTAGTTGGGTTTCTACTTCTGCATGGTCTAGACCTTCTATGTCTTGTAGTGTTTTAGCTATCTGGGCTGCGATGTCAGACATGACCTTTTGGTCTTCACCGTAGATTTTGACTGCAAGTTCTGCAGACACACCTTCAAGGAGTTCTTCTATACGCATGGCTATAGGCTGTGTAGGTACAAACTGTAAGAAGTTAAACTCTTTTTTGAGTCTATGTGTCATCTCTTTACCCAGTGCTTCAATCTCTTTAAACTTTGGGTTGAGTGTAAGGAGTACTTCCATGTAGTTACCTTGTGCGGTTTCACCTTTTTCGCTACGTCCTATCATTGAGAGTACGGAAGTCACTTGTTTAGGGTAGGTTTTAAGTATAAAATTCTCTATGGCTTGTGCATTTTTTACACTTTGTGTAAGAGCAGTACCTGGGATAGCTATGACTCTGTACATAATGGACTCTTCATTAAGTGCTGGCATAAACTCTCTACCTTGTTGGCTAAGTAAGCCTGCAAGCATAAAGAAAACAAAGAAGGTAATAGCCACAAGCTTTTTAGCATGATGAAGTGAGAAGCTAAGTAGAGGTGTATAGACAGATTTGATGGCTGTCATGAGAGGGCTGTTAGCATGTTTTCCTTTTTTGAGCAAGATATAGGAGAGTACGGGTACCAGTAAAAGTGCCACTGCGAGTGAGCCGAGCATCACAAAGACAATGTCAAGTGCCATAGGTGTATAGAGTTTTCCTGCTAACCCCTCAAGACTAAGGAGAGGGATGAACACCACAGCAATGATAAGTAAGGCAAAGAGTACAGGTTTTGCTACCTCTGCTGTAGCCTGTGCTATAACTTCGGCTCTAGAAGCTTCTGGGTTGTCGTGTAGAAGTCTAAATGAGTTCTCTACTACAACGATGGTTCCATCAACTATCATTCCTATGGCAATGGCAAGTCCTGAGAGTGACATAAGGTTTGCAGAAATACCGTACTCTTTCATCATCAAAAAGGCAATGAGTAAAGAGATGGGCAATGAGAGTATCACAATAAAAGCAGAACGTAGTTCAAAGAGGAATAAAAAGAGAACAATAGCCACTAAAACAGAACCTGTTAGCAGTGCAGAGTTCATCGTAGAGACAGCTTTATGTGTGATTTCTGTTCTATCATAAATGATGTCTAAGCTTACACCTTTGGGTAAAGCAGCATTGACAAGAGGCATTTTAGCTTTGATGAGTTCTACTACCTTTGCAGCGTTGGTACCTGAACGTTGTAGTACCATACCAAAGACACGCTCAAAACCATCTACAGAGACTGCTCCAAAACGTGGTGCTTTCCCCTCTTGTACGATGGCTACATCATTGATTGTGACTGCTTTTGCATCTTTGGTACGTATGACTGTGTTTCTGATATCATCCATACTTTGGTAGAGTCCTGCTCCACGTATAAGGTACTGCTCACGGTTAAAGTCTAAATATTGGCCACCTACAGATTGGTTAGATTTTTCTAGTGCAATAATGATATCATTGTAGGTAACATCTACACTTTGTAAACGTTTAGGGTCTATGAGTACTTCATACTGTTTTTCAAAACCACCCCATGAAATGACCTCTTCTACCCCATCTACAGATTTTAGTAGGGGTGTGACAGCGTACTCGTGCATTTGACGAAGTTGGCTTGGTGTGTACTGGTTCTTCTCATCTTTAAGTGCATACCATAGTACTTGTCCAAGACCTGTGGTATTTGGACCCATGACAGGGACTCCCCAACCTTTGGGTATGTCTATAGTGTTGAGTCTCTCCGTAACGAGCTGACGCAAAAGATAAGTATCATACTCATCTTCAAAAAAGATACTCACATATGAGAGTCCAAACATAGAGTTGGAGAGTATCATCTTTACTCCAGGTAGTCCAGACATAGCAGACTCTATAGGGTAGGTGATGAGTTTTTCTATGTCTTCAGCAGAGTTACCTACAGACTCAGTGTAAATGACTACTTGTTTAGGTGTGATGTCAGGAAAAGCATCTACAGGTATGTCTTGGTAGGCTTTATAGCCAAATCCTGAAATAGCTATAAAAAGTGCAATGATGAGAAATTTGTATTCTATAAGTAATTTAAAAAATGAATGCATCATACGCTCCTAGTGACCATGTCCGCCAAGAGAAGACTTTAAGAGCATAGATTTTACAAAGTAAACCCCCTCACTCACATACTCTTCATGTTGGGATAAACCTTTAATGGCAACATACTCTCCTGTATAGGCGATGATTTCAACTACTTTTGCTTCATAAGGAGCATCTTCTTCATGTTCATCATGTCCGTGTTCATCTTCCTCTTCTTCATGCTCATCATCAGTATGCGTTTCATGATTTTCACCTTCTTCATGCTCAGCTTCTTCTTCATTATGGGGTTTGTCTTTATGTTCTTTCTCTACAAAAACAACCCACTCCCCGTTAAAGAGAGTCAAGGATGATTTTTTGACCATTATGACATTTTGTGTAGGTGCAAGAGAGATGTCTATTTCAGTAAAGGCACCAAGAAGAAGATTCGAAGGGCTATTCTCTATCTGAAAGAGTACTTTGGCACGTTGTGTCTCTGTGTCAATATTTGGTAGAAGTTGTATAAAGTGGCTAGGGTAGTTTTGATTAGCTACGTTTACCCAGCCTTTAGTCTCTTTTGTGATCTGCATAGCATCTTTAACACTTAAATAGGCTACAGCATAGTAACCATTTTGGTTTACCAGTGTCATAAGAAGTGTTTGTGCATTTACATTTGAGTGAAGAGGCGCGATGATTTTTCCTACTACACCATCAGCATGTGCATAGATGATAAATTTATCGGTTGCATTTGTGAGTGTAGAAGGGTTAAGTCCTAATGACTTTAGTTGGGAAGCCAAAGCATTTTGTTTTGAGCGTATCTCTTCAAGTGCGATGATGGCATTACTCAAATCATTTTGAGAACTTAAGCCTTTTTGATTGAGTTTCATGCTTGCATTCTTTTGAATTTTAGCAGCTTTAGCTTGTTGTACGAGAGCCAGATACTCAGCAGTCATCTTTGAAAGTTCTATAGACTCAATAAGAGCTACTTTCTCTCCTTCTTTAACATATTGTCCTGCTTGTACATAGTAATGTTCTAAGTGCCCTGTAAGCCGTGAGACTATCTCTTGTTTTTGGTTTGAGAGCTGGGTGATTTGTGCATTAGTTTTGATAATTTCCCCTAGAGGTTTTAGTTCAGCATGTTCTACTTTGATGGTAGATGCAAACCCTATTAGAGGTAAAAGTAAGAGTAGGTATTTAGTCATTGTATTGTCCTTGTATAAAACGTAAATCTATTTTTTTATTGTTGATGTTTTTTTGTGTTTGAAGTAAAGATTTTTGTGTTTGAATGAGTTTATTTTTAGCATTCATCATGATAAAGATAGACCCTTGAGAAATTTTATATCCCTCTTGTAGTAAATCATTGAGGAGTTGCTGTTCTTTTTTAAGCGTTTTAAGTGCTTGGTATTGATTGACTAGTTCTTTGATGGAAGATTTTAACCTCTCTTTTTGAGTAAAAATATCAATTTCTAACTGTTCACTATCAAGCGTAAGTTGTTCTCTTTGAAGTTTTGCCAACATCTTCTCTTCCGACTTGTCATTGAAAATAGGTAAAGGTATAGAAATACCTATTCTAACTATGGACTGATCTGGCTCATCTTCTATACTACTATAGAGATCATAACTCTCTATGCTACTCTCATTCATACGTATTTGACTCTTCAAAAGTTTCTCTTTAGCTTGAAGTATCTGCTGCTTCGGATTTGTATGACTACTTGTTGCTATCTGCGAAGAGATAGAGTAGATAAACTGCTTCTCTAAATGTACTTTTTTTGTAAGTCCAGCAATGGCTAAAAGTTGATAATATAAAGCATTCATCTCTTGTTTTGTGGTAAACATTTCCGTTTTAAGAGAGAGCGTATCTGTTTTTGCCTGTAAATAAGCAACTTTGTTTTCAGAACCATTCTCATAACGTTGTTTAACAATATGATTTACCTTATTTGAAAGCGTGTACTCCTCTTGTAGAAGAGTGAGTAGTTTACTTTGATACACATATTCTGTATAGAAGTTTTCAAGTGTTCTTATGTATCCTGCTTTACCATCACGAACATAGGCTTGCTGGAGAAGAGTATTTGCATCGGCTTTCTCTTCAAGTCCACTATAGTAGTTACCTGTACGTATCGTTTGTGAAATACTTCCTGAGTATTGAAAACTAGAGTCTGTACCTTGTGGATTAAAACGTGAGGCTTCAAGTCCAAATATAGGATTTTGTGAACGAAGAAGTATTTTATTTTGTTCTTGTGTTGTTTGTAGGCTAAGTACTTGGCTTTGCAGTACTTTCGCGTTTTTTTGTGTATATTTTTTGAACTTTTCATAACTCATGCCATAAGCACTAAGCCCCAAAGTTAAAAAAATCATTATGATTTTTTTCATAGGTATCCCTGTAATGATATATTTTTATGGTGTGTTCTGTATTAAAAAGAGAACGAGGGTGTGGTAGAGCGTTTTAAGCTATAGGAGGTTTAATATTTGTTTGTTGAAAAGGAGGTGTATAAAGTGTTGCTTTATGTGTGAGTGTTGTACGTGTAAAAATAGTGTCTATTGCTATGATGGGTGTATTGATGATAGCCATAAAATGAAAGAGATGATGTATATCACAAATATCACCACAATCTGCAGATTGCGTTTGTTCTAAAACATATTCATGTGCAGTTTCATGATGACATTCATCATTTGTTGAAATAAGTGTTGCATGGGCTATATTGAAAAAAAGTGACAGTAACAATAAAAGTTTAGTCATCGTTGATTTCAAACTAACTCCTTTAGAATTTGATTTAGTTTATCTAAATAAAATTAATACCTCTAGTAAAAAAACGATGAGTATTTTATCTTAATACTTTTCGGAGTAGAATATAGGTATTAATTCTCTAAAAGGAACTGTCTACTATGAATATTATGATTGCAGGTGCTGGTACGGTTGGGTATTCTCTTGCTCAAGCACTCTCTTATAGGCACAATGTGATTGTGATAGATAAAAGTCGAGAAAAGCTAAATCAACTTGAAGAAGAGATAGATGTTTTGGTAATGCAAGGTGATAGTGAAAATCCTAAAACCTACCAAGCACTTCAGATTGATAGTATTGATTTGTTTATTGCTGTGACCGATTCTGATGAGGCCAACCTTCTCTCAACATTGATGGTTGAAGATGTTTTAGAAGTAAAACGCAAGATTATAAGACTTAAGAATGATAGCTTTTTAAAAAGTCATATTCTTGAAAAACTTTCCATTGATTATGCTGTTTTTCCCGATATTACCACTGCTAATAAAGTCAAAGGACTTTTTACTTTTCCCAAAGCAAATAATGTAAAAACATTCCATCAAACGAAGTATAAGCTTATTTCTATGAGACTACAAAATGCTATAGGTGCACGTTATCGTATAAGTATCTTAAGTAGTGATACTGTGTGTATTGTAGGAATAGAGCGTAATAAATCTTTTTTTATTCCCACTGAGGATGCAGAACTCTTGGAGGGTGATCTTGTTTATTTCTTTGGAGATGCAGAAGCGATAGAAGATATTATTGAAAAACTTGATGATCATATGCCAACGACTATCAAAAAAGTAGTTATCTTTGGTGCCAATACTTTAGCACAGAAGATTGCCAAAGTTTTACTTGATAAACATTTAGAAATTAAAATGATAGATAAAAATATTGAGCATTGTAAAAAGGCTTCTGAATTTTTACAAGGTAAAGTTTGCATTATTAACACAGCCCATGATGATCAACAGTTATTTGAAGAAGAGGGGCTTGAAAAGGCTGATATGCTTATAGCAGCAGGACATAATGATGAGAGTAATATTGTAAAATGTATTGAAGCAAAAGAGATAGGTATTAAAAAAGTGGTGGCTATCAATAATGATAAATCCTATTATCCGCTTATGCATAAAATGGGTGTTATTGTGGTAAGAGGGAGTAAGGCAGGGGCACATTATGCCATACTAGAGAAGATAGCTTCAAATTCTATTGTGACGCAACGTCATTATTGTGGTGGTAGGGGTGTACTGTTTATGCGGAAGATCTATCCTAATTCATTATTAATCGGGAAAAGTATCAAGAAAACATTAGCTAAGGATGCCTTACATTTTTTACTGCGTGAGGGAAAACTACTTACATTTTCTGATATAGACCAGTTAATGCAGGGTGATATTATCGTAGTATTTGGAAAAATTGAAATCATAGAAAAGATGCAACAGTGGATATATACGCTCTAAAAAACATAGGTAAATTTATCTCTATTATTGGGATAGCTTTGAGCCTCTTTTTCTTTACCGCTATTATAGTAGGATGGATATACCAGGAAGATATGACTTCTTTTGTCTATTTTAATCTACTGTTATTTGGATTTAATGCACTTATCTTTGTGACTTTACGTACGCATAGTATGAAGCTAAGTATTAAGGATGGTATTCTCTCCGTTAATCTTATCTGGATACTTTTAGGGGTGGCAGGTGCAGTACCAATGGTACTCTATACACAGCTTAGTTTTATAGATGCTCTTTTTGAATCTGTGAGTGGGTTTACGACAACAGGGGCAACGGTATTTACCGATATTGAGTCTTTGCCTCATACTATACTTTATCTACGTAGTCTTATGCATTGGTTAGGGGGTATGGGGATTATTGTACTTGGGGTAGGGCTTTTTTCACTCATTAACCCTAGTGGTTCAATGGCACTTTTTAAAGCAGAATCTACAGGTATCAAAATGGAAAAAATTACCCCAAAAGTTAAAGATACTGCCCTAAGACTCTGGGGTATTTATGTACTCTTTACTTTGGTTGATATGTTTGTACTTAAGCTAGCAGGTATGAGTCTATTTGATGCACTTAATCATGCGATGTCTACCATCTCTACAGGAGGGTTTTCTACTAAAAACAGCTCATTAGGGTATTATGATTCCAGTGTTATTGTTTGGGTTACCACCTTTTTTATGATTATCTCGGGTATAAACTTTTTAGCGCATCTTAAACTTTTTTCTACAGGAAAATGGGATGGCTATAAACGTGAAGAAGTTTTGTGGTATTTAGGTATTTTTATTGTACTTTCTCTTGCTTTGGGGAGTACTGATATACTCATAGACCATGACAGTAGTATCCATGCGATGACACACTCTTTCTTTACTATTGCTTCTGTGTTAACAACGACGGGTTTTGCTACACTTGACTATGCACAGTGGGGGCATTTGGCTATTGCTATTATCTTTATAACAATGTTTGTAGGAGGTAATGCAGGCTCCACAGCAGGGGGTGTAAAAGTCATCCGTTATCTTGTCTTATTTAAAAATATTGGAGTACAACTCAAAAAAATACTGAATCCCAATGCCATTGTGAGTGTCTTTAACGATGGACAAAAAGTATCTTCACATGTTGTAACGTCGATTTCTGGTTTTATCTTCTTGTTTGTAATTACCAATATGTTGGTTTCACTCTATCTTTATGCACAAGGCTATGACAGTATGACTGCCATCTCTACTGCTATAGCCACAGTGGGTAATATAGGACCAGGCTTTTCTCTCACTGGACCTGCACAAAATTATGCCTTTTTTAGTGAAGCTGATAAGCTAGTGCTCTCTTTTGCCATGATTATAGGTAGATTAGAGTTTTATACGGTCTTTTTACTTTTTAGTAGAAGTTTTTGGAAAAAGTTTTAATAACATAGGTATGTTATTTGCTATTATTAATGAGTACAATCAATGTGATAATGATGACAAAAGTAACGCCTATCAATATTTTACTTCTTGATGAAGTATCAGAAGTGTAATGAGCGTATTGGTTACTGCGACACCCTATACAGATATTACCGAAGTAATATTCTCCACATTTGGGACAGGTTTTTGCTTCTTTTTCATGCATGAAAATCCTTTAAGAACAACATGATCCACCACTACAAGAATCTTTTTTTTGAAAATATGGTTTGAGTATAAAATACAAGACCAATCCCCAAAGTATGATAGAAGAGAGAGTATCGATGATACCTCCCTCTTCATCTATGTGTATGAGTGAAGTAGGGTCTATGGCAGATATATCAAAGATATAGTCGAGTCCTAAGCCAAAGAGGATGCTTCCAATGATAATACTTCCTAAATATATAACTAGAGATTTTGTACCTAACATCTTTTTAACTACCCCAATAGTTACAGTATTTGTGGCAGGACCTGCACTTAGAAACACAAAAGCTGCTCCTGCACTTACTCCTGCAAGCATAAGTCCAGCGGCTATAGGCAGAGAGGCAGTAGCACAAACATACATAGGTACAGCGATGATGATCACTATGAGGTAACTTAGCCATGCTTTGTCTTTGAGCAGTTCGGCTAAATTATCTGGTATGGATACCGTAATGAGTGCTCCTAAAAGTAGACCCCAGAAGAGTGGTTTTGCAATATCACCTAAAAGTGTGACAAAAGCATATTTGAGTGCAGCTACAAAAGAAAAGCCTTTTTTCTCATCATTTGAAGTACTACAGCAGCTTCCTTCTCCTGTACCACATGACTCTTCTTGCTTAGGTGTATTCATAGAAAATGATGTGGTAGTTTGAGGTGCTACAGCTGAAAAGGTAGGTTTACTATCAGACAAGGCTACTGAGCCTGTCGAAGTATCTTTATCAAATATATTAGTAAGTATACCTGCAACCATAGCGATAATCATGGAAGTAACAGCACGATATAGTGTAAATATCCATCCAAAAATACCATAGGTGGCCATAATTGAGTCTATTCCAGTAATAGGGGTAGAGATAAGAAAAGAGAGAGTAGCACCTTTAGAGGCACCAGATTTTTTGATAGAAGTTGCAAGTGGTATGACTCCACATGAACAGACAGGAAGAGGGATACCAAAGACTGTAGACTTCACAACGGAAGAGATATTATCTTTACCCAAATGTTTGGTGACAATACTATCTGGGACTAACTCATGAAGTATACCTGCAAAGAGTAGACCAAAAAGTATATAGGGAGCCATAGCAAGACTAAGTTGCCAAAGGGCTTCAAAAAAGTGCGTGATTTCCATCTAAGACCTTTTTTATCCTAATATAACAAAAAGTTACTTAAATGCAAATCTCTTGTTTAATCTTCTCTTGGTTAAGTTTTTTAATGAGTTTAGCTGAGAGTTCACCATAACGTTTTTCGTCAAGACTAAGTTGCTTTTGAACCTCTCCTATATCTGTACCTTCGGCCCATGCTTTAAGTAGTTTCAACTCTTTTTTAGTGAGTTTTAGTTTAAGTGTTTCAAGTAATTCATCTTCATTTTTAAGAGGGTTTACCAGCTTTTTTATGTGTTTTTCTATTTCCATACTAAGTGTTAACAATGTTTTTCCTATTTTGTAAAGTGTAATAATGTCATGTACCCAATCCCTGCAAAGAGAATGGTTCCAAAAAGATTAAGTGCCATATTGGCAAAGGCGTGTGCGTAGTGTCCAGATTCGAGTAAAAAGAAACTCTCTATTGCAAATGTAGAGTAGGTTGTAAGTGCTCCTAAAATTCCTGTCACTAAAAATGTTTTTAGATGAGGAGAAAGCGATGTATTAAGATGAAAGTATGCAAAA
>Ga0256826_1001992_pt1 | contig 12615 bp, 14 predicted proteins | sample CV79metaG_FD_185975 | JGI IMG/M metagenome (GOLD analysis project Ga0256826, IMG submission 185975) | Hydrothermal vent microbial communities from East Pacific Rise, Pacific Ocean - CV79 | ecosystem: Environmental > Aquatic > Marine > Hydrothermal vents | place: Pacific Ocean: East Pacific Rise... | reverse complement strand
TCTTTTTCTGTCACTAAAAGAGAAGTAGCACCCACTTCAAGCATTTTGTTAGCTAATTCTTCTTCATTAAAATATGCATGGTCTTCTAAATATACTCTATCAACTATATCATCAGGCAAGAAACTATTTAATCGTTCAGGATTAGAAATAGCTGTAACAAGTAGCATTTTTTTCGTAGGATTTAATACTTCAACTTCACGTTTAAAGTCTCTGTTCTCAACCAATGATAAGTCAGCAATTTTTTTCATAAAAAAGAACTCACGAAAGGGTCCAGAAGGAAAAGTCATAGGGTTTTTGACCGTTGAAGGAAAAAGTAAAATTTCATATTTTTTGATATTTACACGGTTAAATCCATCATCTAAAAAGATAAGCTTTGCCCCCTCTTGAATAGCCTTTTCAATGGCTATTTCTCTGTTTTCTGAGACAATTACTGAAGCATTATCTAAAGATTTTGCCATAAGCATGGGTTCATCTCCAGAAGCAAATACATCCACTAAAATTTTTCCATTTTTACTTACTTCTACTAAACCTTTGCTTTGCCGACCATAACCTCGAGAAATAATAACAGCATTATCATATTTTTTTGCAAGTGCAATAACAAACGGTGTTTTACCACTTCCACCAACGGTCAAATTTCCAATACTAACAATGGGAACAGCATAAGGTTTTTTAAGGGTAAATATTCTTCTCAAAAACATTACAAGTCCATAAAGAAAAGAGAGAGGAGAGAGTAAGAGAATAAAAACCCAATCAAAAAGAGTGGGTTTAAAAAAGAGTCTCTCAAAAAAAGAGACCATTGTACTGTTTGCCATTAGAATTGACAGTAATTAAATATGTTCATTTGCAACTTTTTTAACTGCATCACATATACGTGTAACTTCTTCATTGGTTAATGAAGCATACATTGGTAAAGACATAACTCTTTGAAAACATCCAAGTGCAACAGAGTAGTCAAAAACTTTCATTGAATATTTCTGTTTGTAGTACTCTGTTAAGTGTAAAGGCATATAGTGTACAGAAATGTTAATACCCTCTTTCTTTAACTCATTTACAAAGTGGTCACGGTTTTTATCAATCTCGACAATATATTGAGAAACAACATCTTCATCAGTAATAGCAGGTAAAGTCACATGATTTACATCTGAAAGTAAGTCATTGTACATTGAAGCTATTTCTTTACGTCGTTTTAAAGTATCTTTTAATGCTTCAAATTCTGCTAAACAAAAGGCTGCTTCTATTTGACTAAGGTCATATTTCCAACCAATATCAACTACATCATAAATATAGTTTACGGAACCAAAGACATCACAATGTCTGTTTTGCATTCCATGAAAACCTAAAAGTTTAGCACGTTCATGGGTCTTTTCATCTTTAGTAACCAGTATACCACCATTAACAGTTGAATTACAAAGATGTGGAGCAAAAGAGAACACAGTAATATCTGCTCCAGTATTTCCAATATAGTTACCTTTATATTTAGCACCCATTGCATTTGACGCATCTTCAATGACTTTTACATCATACTCTTTTGCCATTGCATAAACTGCTTCTAAATCAACCAAATGTCCTGCCATATGGTTAAGAATGATAGCTTTTAGTTTTTTACTCTTATTCTTTTTGAGTGCTTCTTCTAATTGAATTAAATCAATATTATAGTTTGCCCCTTCAATGTCTACGAAAATCGGTTCAGCATCGAAATGACGAACTGCCTGAGGTACTGAAGGAAAGACATTAATACTACAAATGACTTTATCCCCTCTTTTAAAATCTAATGCACACATTGCTAAATGTAATGCAGCTGTTCCACTGGTTGTTGCTAATGCATAGTCACAACCAATAAAACTTTTAAAAGAGTTCTCTAGCTTTTCAACTTTCCCATTATCAGAAAAGGTCAAAACATCATCTATATATTTTTTTGTATTTTCTTGAATTGATGGTTTAAAAAATTCTATTGTATTTTGCATTTTATTCACTTTTTATTTAGTTTTATACAAGGATTATACTCAATTTATATTAAATACTATGTTAATTTTCTTAAACACCTAGTATTTCTTAATGTTTTATTGCGTTATATTAAAGTTATATTAATTTTTTTATACTTTTTGAAGAGTTTTTACTCAATACACTCCACATTCCCCAATATCTTAAGTTCACTACAAGAAAAACCTGCTTCCTTTCTCGCTTCAACATTGACATGTGGTCTATGTTTATCTAACAATTTATAACGTTTCAAAATTTCAAAATAGATTTCAGGTGACTTTTCTTCTAGTTTACAAACCTCTTTAAACCACAAGTCCCCTTTTTGAACATGAACAATCTCTTCACTATAAATAATTTTAAGCATATCAATCAATTTTTTAACAAAAGGAATCTTTCTTTTGTTATCCAATTTTTTCAATATTTGTGGAGTAACATCCAATCCACTTGCTTCATAATAGCGAGGAATAATTGCCATTCGGTCCAAAAGACTCTTGTTGGTATGTACAGAAGCATCAAATAAACCACAATGAACAGGAAAATCACCATATTGAAAACCTAACTCGTCTAAAAGTCCCTCAAGCATTTGAAAATGTCTAATTTCATCTAATGCAACTTCTAACCAATCAATTTTATAGGCTTGTGGCATATTAGGAAACCGATAGACAGCATCCAGTGCTAAATCAATTGCAGAGTATTCAATATGAGCAACAGCATGCACCAAAGTTGCTAAACCTTCAGGTTTGTCAAAATCTTTACGTGTTTTTAACTCTTTGGGTTCAACAATCGTACATTTTTGAGAATATGACGGTTCCTTAAATACATGTGCTTCAAAGCCGTAGGAATCTATAAATTCATTTTGGCTACAATACTCAAAACATTGTCTGGTAAGTTTTTCTTTAATACTTAGGGAGTCACTAAAAATTGCTTCTTCTAAAATTTTATATACATTCATGACAATATTATACACTAATTTAGCGAAAAGGCTTAACAATGGAAATTAAAATACAGCCCATGGGCATGACTCAAACCAACTGCTACATCGTAACAATTGATAATAAAGACCTAATTATTGACCCTGGTATTGATGCTACTTCTTGGGTACTTGATAATATTAAAAATCCAATTGCCATACTCAATACACATGGACATTTTGACCATGTCTGGTCAAATGCTGAACTTCAAAAAAAGCTAGAAGTTCCTCTTTACATTCAAAAAGATGATGCTTTCATGTTAGAGAAATGTCCTCTGGGACAACATCCTCCAGAATCTAAAGCAGATTATTTGGTTGAAGGAGATGAAAAACTCACTATTGATGGAATAGAAGTTCAATACAGACAATTTTCTGGACATACTCCAGGGAATTCTATTATTGAAATTAAAGACGTATGGTTCTCTGGTGACTTTTTATTTCAACAATCCATAGGAAGATGGGACTTTCCTTTTTCATCAGGAGATGAAATGGTAAAAAGTTTAGAAAAAGCCATGAAAATAGAAGAAGACTTTACTGTTTATCCTGGTCATGGAATGAGTACAACATTAAAAGCCGAACAAAAAGTTATGCCTTATTGGATTGAAACGGTTAAGAATTCGTAAAAATGTAGGGTGTAGACCCCATCTACACCGTGTTAATAGAATTTTTGAAGTTTAAAAAAGCTTAGGCTTATCTTTGACTCTTACAAAAAGAATATGCTTAGTTTGCATTAGATTTATATAGTTTCCTAAAGGAGCTTACGTCAGTAAGTGACTGAAGGAACTATATGAAGATGATGTGAAATAAGCTTATTATTTTTCGTAAGAGAATTTGTATCCTCTTCTGCGTACGGTATGTATGACTTGAAAACCTAAAATACTTTTTAGTCTTTTTCTAATCTGGTTAATTGCAACCTCAACTGTATTATCACTTACATACTCTGGCTCTTCCCATAGTGCATTAATAATTTCATCTTTAGAGAAAACCCTATCTTCTCTAAGTGCAAGATATGCCAAAATATCAAATGTTTTACCATTCAGTGAAACTATTTTATCATCATATTCAATTTTTTTATTGGCAATATCAATAACAAGTTTTCCAACATCTATCTGAGTTCCAAAAAGTTTTCTCATATTTGACAAAACTCTTACGGCAATTAACTCAGGAGAATCAATAAAGTTTACTAAAACATCATCAACACCTAAATTAAAAAGAGCAATTTGATTTTGTTCATCAGCTGTTAGAACCATAATCTTTGTTTCTCTTTTTTTCTTCTTCACTTCATTACTGTATTTTTCTAGTGTATATTTTTCACCTTCATCAACTATGATAATTAATTCATAATGTCGAAAGTCTGTAAAGTTTGTTGCATCGTATAAATCACGTGCAGAATCTACAATACAGATAAAATATTTTTCAAGTTCAACTTCTAATTCTTTAACAAATTCATCATCAAACCCAATGGTTAATATTCTCATCGTTATCCTATATCTTCTATATTAATATTAGTAGTTATATCAAAATAAACTCATTTGAAAATAAAAACACTACATTAATACTAAAATAATATTATTTTATAAGTTATAAACTTTTTGTTGAATCAACTTATATTTGTTTAATTATACCTTATTTTTAGGTTTTTTGATATTTTTTTCACTTTTTAGCTTATTTTTTTAATCTTTTTGCTTTTATGTAAACTCTTTTGGGTGCTGGATAGCCCTCTACTGTTTTATTTTGATCCTCTTTGTCTAAAAAGTCCGTTAACGACTGTGTATTAATCCATTCTGTTTTTCTCTGTTCTTCATGTTCTGTCTTAACAATATCAAGAACTTCTATCTCTTCGAAGCCTGCTCGGTAACACCAATTTTTTAAAGCACTTACCGTAGGAATAAAATAAATATTTCCCATTTTAGAATAACGATCTCTTGGTGTTAAACAGACATCTTCTTCACCATCAATCATAAAGGTATCTAAAATCAGTTCTCCCCCTGCATTTAAGCCCTTAAAAAGAGACTTAAGCATGCCAATAGGGTCAGCTCTATGATACAACACGCCTAAACAAAAAAGTACATCAAACTTATGTTCATAGTACTCAACATGTTCAATGCCTAAAAGTTCATACTTAATGCCACTTTGCATAAAGTGCTCTAAAAATTTAAACTGACAATAGGTTACAGCTGAAGGGTCAAACCCAATTAAACGTTTTGGTTTGTCTTCCATCATTTTAAATAAGTAGTAACCATTGTTACATCCTATGTCTCCAACAATTTTATCTTTAAGATTAAAATGAGGACGTAACAAATTGTATTTTAGATTGCTTTTCCATTCACTGTCAATAAAGGTCTTAGAGACTTGAAAAGGTCCTTTACGCCAAGGATGCATTAGTTTTGCAGTATCATAAATGAACTGTTCATCTTCTTCCGATAAATTATCAGGAGTCATCACAACAGTGTCACCAAGTTCAATCTGAGTATTTTGAGGAGAAGGGAGAGCTTGAATCGCCTCCCAGTAAGGTTTTATATTTTTCCAGTCAAGGCATTTTAAACGCTCTTGACGTATGCTATTAAGATCCATTATTTGCATTATTACTTAACAATAACCTTGTTCATTGTTTGTTTAGAGATAGGTCTATCTGCTGCTCCTGTTGGAGTATTCTCAATTTTTCTAACATTTTCTTGTCCAGAAACCACTTCTCCAAAAATAGTATATCCACCATTTAAGAAAGGTGTTGCTTTAGTGGTAATAAAAAATTGACTACCATTCGTGTTTGGACCATGATTTGCCATAGCTACTAAAAAAGGTCTATCAAACACTACATTGGGTTTATATTCATTTACAAACTCTTTGTTCCAAATAGAAGCGCCACCTCTACCTGTACCAGTGGGGTCTCCTCCTTGAACCATAAAGCCTTTAATAACACGGTGAAAAATCAATCCATCATAATATCCATTTTGAGCATGAGTAACAAAGTTCTCAACAGCCAAAGGTGCAACCTTAGGAAACATTTTGAGTGTAATGTCACCTTGATTTGTCTTCAAGACTACAAGCTGCATCTCTTTATTATTGTTTGCCACTGCTACCACTTGTGGTGTTTGTACTTCTACATGTTCTTTTGCCTCTTTAGAATTACATCCACTTAACACCAACAGCCCAACTGTCACTAATCCTAAAACTGCTTTATTCATCTCTACTTTCATATGTCCCTTTCACATTTGTCAATTTTTAACTCTTTAAGAAGCTTTGTAAAAAAACCTCCACCTACTCTGTGTATGTCATCATGAAACTCAATATGAACACCATGTAAATCTGCTCTGTCCCTAGAGGTCTTTTCAAAAATAAAAGGTGTCATCCCTGTTTCCTCTTTTATCTTATCAATTGCACCAAAGACTTCATCTGTTAATTCTTGATCATTATCAAAAATCAGACTTAATGTCTCATAACGCTCTTCCATTCTCATATGTGCTTTGATCTTATCACAGTTTGACATATCTCTCTCTACCTTGCGTATTGAATTTCTCGTTTTTCACGAATTACATTGACTTTTATTTCGCCGGGGTATTGTACCTTATTCTCTATCTCTTTGGCAATCTCTTTTGACAATAAATAGACATTTGCATCATCAATTTTACCTGCATCAACAAAAATACGTATCTCTCTCCCTGCATTAATAGCATAAGCATCAAGTACCCCTTTTTTAGAAAGGGCAATCTCTTCAATGTCTTTAACACGTTTTGTAAAACTCTCCAAAACTTCACGTCTTGCACCAGGTCGTGTGGCAGAAAGTACATCAGCAGCACAAACAGCAGCTGACTCAACACCATCAGGCTCTTCATGTCCATGATGTGCATAAATAGCATTAATAACCGTAGGATGTTCATTATGTCGTCTACAAACTTCAACGCCCAAATCAACATGGTTACCACCCTGCTCTTGGGTCAATGCTTTACCAATGTCATGTAAAAGTCCTGCACGTAAGGCTAGCTTCTCATCTCCATCCATCTCTGCTGCCATTATGGCTGCCAATTTTGCAACTTCAAGTGTATGTGCCAATGCATTTTGTCCATAACTTGCACGGTAACGTAAACGACCAATAAGTCGCATAAGCTCTTCACTCATAGGAAGCAGTCCAAGCTCTACAACAATATTTTCACCATCTTCTAAAATTTTCTGTTCAAACTCATCTTGTACTTTTTTATGTACCTCTTCAATTCGCCCAGGGTGAATACGTCCATCTGCCACTAAAAGCTCAATGGTTTTAGTAGCAATAGCCCTTCTGTAAAGGTTAAAGTTACTCACAATAATAACCCCTGGTGTCTCATCAATAATAATGTCAACCCCAAGAAGTTGTTCAAGACTTTTAATGTTTCTACCCTCTTTCCCAATGATTCGACCTTTATGTTCGTCACTAGGAAGCGTAACAATGTTCATGAGACGTTCACCAGCAAATTCACCAGCATAACGGGTAACAGCTTGAGCTAAAATATAGTCAGCTTTCTTTTTAGCTTCATCATGGGCTTGCTTTTCATACTTTCTAGTCGTCAATGCTAACTCTAGTTTTGACTGATTCTCAACCTCTTCCAAAAGATGTTTTTTTGCTTCATCTTTTGTCATCGCAGCACTCTGCTCGAGCATTGTAATTGTCTTAGAAATTTCTTCTCTTTTTTCATCTTCTAAAGCTAAAAGTACTTTCTCTTTTTTCTCTAGATTTTTTCTAATTTTAAAAAGTTCTTTCTCTTTCTTGCGTAGCGACTTTAATTCTAAGTCTAACTCAGTTTTCTGTTTTACAACAGCAAACTCCTTGTCTTGAAACTGTTTTTCTAAATTCACTTCTTCTTGTTGAATGTCAACTTTTGCTTCATGAAGTAAATGTTCAGCTTCATACTCAATTGCAGAGGCTTTTGCCTTTGCTTCACTCTCTAAGTGCTTAAATTGCTTTTTATTTTCATTACGCATAATAAAATAGGTAATCATAACACCAAACAGTGCTGGTAATACTACCCATATGATTTCTTGAATCATTATTTTCTCCTTTGTAAGGAGCCTAAATCCTTGATTTTCTTGTCAAAAAACTCTTTTTTGGTGTAAAGTACGTACTCCCCTTAACATCATAATCATCCGTTATAATTTCAGAAGAAACACAATATTCTCTTCCTACAAAAACAACATCCTCAATATGTTTATGATTTTTTTCAAAAAATCTATCGTAGAATCCTTTACCAAATCCTACCCGTCGCATTGTGCTATCTGTCCCAATTATGGGGACTATCGCTAAATCTATTTTTCTATTATATTTATTAGTATTCTTAGGTTCTTTTACACCAAATTGTTTTCTATTTAAAGGCAATCTACATTTTACCAAGCTAAAGCTTTCACCTTCCATAAATGGTACTAAAACTATTTTTTTCTCTTTTCGTAACTTTATTATTAAATTATAAATATTAACTTCAATCTTTAATGGCATATATAACATTATTACTTGACTATTTTTAGCTCTAATATACTCATACAGTCTCTTGTTGAGTAGCTTGTCAAACTTGTATCTGTTGACTTTTCTCCTCCCTTTTGCTCTTTCTATACAAATTTTTCTAAAAGTTATTTTATCCATACTATCACTTTATCTTTTTTTGATATAATCACTAAAATTTACTTATAAAAGACCCTATATTAGAATGAAAAATAAATTTTATTTACTCTTGACCCTACTTCTACTCTTATTTACTGCATGTGGAAATGAAAAAGAGAACACAGAGCCTATGGGGAAAACTAAAAGTAGTACTCCTCAAATTGACAATCAAAAAGTTACAGATATTATTAAAAAAAATAATGTCACAAAATCTGCGCCTAAAAAAATTATTCCCAAAGAATATAAATTTATTTTTGAAGACTTAAATAAACATGCCAGTAAACTCATTGTAAAAAATGATATTTATAATTTCACTAACATTAAGCAACCCATTGTCATGGTGAATCTTTTTTCGACTTGGTGTCCACCTTGTAGAGGTCAAATACCCCATCTTTCTAACCTTCAAAAAAAGTTTAAAGAGAATCTTTTCATTTTATCGGCTCTCGTCTATGATGACGAGTCAAATGAAAAACTTAAAAAATTCATTATTGCACAGAAAGTAAAGTTTTACATTTCTAAAACACAAAAAGAAAATTTAAGATTTGCACACATGATTACCCCTAAACTGGGTCTAGACAAAGATTTTCCTCTCCCCTTAATGATTCTATTTGTTAACGGAAAATACTTTACACACTACGAAGGTATCATGCCTGAAGAGATGATTGAGAGTGACATTAAACTGCTCCTAGAAAAAATTAAAAAATAAGGTCAAAATGTTTAACATATTAAAAAAAGTTTTTAAAAAAACCAACAATGCCATTAAAGAGGTGGCTGTTGAGAAAAAGAAAAAAATAACCAAAGATGAATTTGAAGATATTTTACTAGAAGCAGATGTAAACTACGAATTGGTAGAAAAATTATTAAAAGAACTTCCAAGTAAAATTGAACGTATTCATGCTTTCAACACACTTATCTCCGTTTTCCAATACGATGTAGACTGGAAAGAAAACACGGGAGCTAAACCTTTTGTTGACATGATTATTGGTGTGAATGGTGCTGGAAAAACTACCACCATTGCAAAACTGGCACGTTTCCAACAAAAAGAAGGTAGAACCGTACTTTTAGGTGCTGCCGACACTTTCCGTGCAGCTGCCATTGAACAGTTGACCCGTTGGGCAAATAAGCTTGATGTTCCCATTGTCTCAACACGTCAAGGGCATGACCCCTCTGCTGTTGTTTTTGACACCATTGCTTCTGCACAAGCAAAAAACATTGACCATGTACTCATTGACACTGCTGGTCGTCTACACACACAAGCCAACCTTGGTGAAGAGCTGAAAAAAATGGTACGTATTGCCGACAAATCAATGGTGGGTGCACCCCACCGTAAAATGCTCATCTTAGATGGTACGCAAGGTAGTTCAAGCATTAACCAAGCAAAAGTCTTTAACGAAATGATAGGAATAGATGGTATAATAATTACTAAGTTAGATGGAACAGCCAAGGGTGGTTCAGTTCTCTCAATTGCACATGAACTTCAAATGCCTATCTATTTTATTGGTACAGGGGAACAGCCTGATGACCTCATAAAATTTAAAGCAAATGATTATGTCAATACTATTTTAGATGAGATTTTCATCTAAATTTTTTAAATCTTATCTATAGGAAGTTAAAATGCTAAAAATATTTACGCCTATTTTAATTTTGCTTTTGGTTGTCTCTTCTCTTCTACTTTTAGAGGAGAGACAAACTTTTGATGTTAGTACGCTTGTACACATTGACCCTATTCCTCACACTGAAAAACTCATTCAAGAAAAAAAATATGTAGAAGCAGAAGAGTATCTTACTTTTTTCATGCAAGAAAACTATGTAAAAGAGAACCCAAGGTCTACAGAACTTCTAGACTTCATTCAAAAAAAACGTAACTCTTACTCTTACAAAGCTAAAAAACTATTAGAAGGCATTGTAAAAGGTGGAAGCGATGAAGAGATTGGACGTGCCTCTGCCATTGCTTCTGACTTCTTAGTCATTGGTGACATTCGTGACCTCTCCATCCAAGGGTCGCACTATGCAAAAGATGAAGAGGTAGACAATCTTGTAGTTGCACTCTCTTCTCTTGGTCTTCTAGCCACTGCAAGTACGGTCTACACTTTGGGTGCAACAGCACCTGTTAAAACTTCTATCTCTCTGCTTAAATATGGAAAACGAGTCAACAAAATTCCTTCTTGGTTTCAAAGTGAGTTAATTAAATATACTAAAATAGCAAAAGAGACAAAGTCGTTAGAGCAAATTAACACCCTACTAAAACCTGTACACAATCTTTACAACAAAGTAGGTCTAAACCAAACACTCAATATGTTAAAAATGAGTAAAAATGCAAACGAACTAAAAGCCTTAGCAAACTTTGGTTCACGTTTTGGAAAACAAAGTCAAGTACTCTTACAGACCACCAACAACAAAGCATTCGCCTACGCAAGATCCATGCCAAAGGTTAGCAACAAAAGCTTCATTCATGCATCAACCTATGGAGAAAACGGTTTAAAGGGTCTAAAGAAGCTAGGAGAAAACAAGTTCTTAAAAAGAGTTGGGTTCACCTCTCATCTAGCCAAAACCACCTACAAAGGGAACCTAAACTCCCTCTTTAACGCACTGCTTAAAAACATTCCAAATATTGCACTATTCGGAATGGTATTTTTAGGATTGGGATATTTTGTCTTGAAGTTTTTGAGGATTTTTCGTCGGTTTAAGTAGGTAACTTATCTGCTAAATATTGAGTCATTTGAATTTTATATTATCATATACTATTCAAAAAATTTCTCATAACTACCAAATTCAGCAAAACCAACTTTGAAATTATTTTCATGTCAACTTCATATTTATGAAATATTTTCAGATAAATGATACTCTTTTCGCTCTTTACTTTGAATAATAACTTCTTTAAAATTCAAATTTTTAATAGGGTCTTCAATTGGTAAAAAAATTGGTGTATTATTCAAGTTTAGAATAAGAGTCACTACATATTTTTCTTTATATTCAACAGCTTTTTTATACTCTTTTTCAGTTAATCTAAACTTGCCTTTGCTTTCTCTAATCCCTTTAATCTCTGCCAAGAAATAATCATTATTTGTTTTAACCTGAAAATCATATCCATCACCAAATAGTCGAGCATCTTCAATCGTAGCATTATGAAATAAATTAATAGAATTATAATTATTTATAAAATAAAGTTCAGCTTCTAAACCTGTCTCCTGTAGTTTTCTAAATCGGGAATAGATTATTGGTTTAATATTAGATTTTAGACTATTAATATTAAAATCTTTTTCTAAATATAACTTTACTATATTGGCATATTCTTCAACAGATTCTTCTCCAAATAGACTATCTATAAGTAATTTTCTATGAATATAAGCATTTCCCTTCTGCCACCAACCTTTTCGACTATTTGGGAAAAAAGGGTCAAATAAATCCATTCTATTTTTTACTGTACCAACCGTTTCTGAAATTTCTTTTGCAACACAAAAATTATAAAAAGAGCTTTTTGTATAAAAACCAAATTCATTAATAAACTTATTATCAAATTTCGACAAACCATAACCTATAAGGTTTAAAATTTCATAATTTTCATGTTTATTACTTTGTTTTTTCATATCTAATTACCTAAAATTTGGATTTATCTTTACTATAATTATACCTTTTTATCTTAGTTAGTACAATTATTAGTAGTTTATTTTAAAGTTTAAAGAAATATGTCAAATTATCATATAGAGAAAAAGCTCTTATGTGTTAATTAGCAATAGATAAGTTATTATAGAAAAATACGTAAATAAAGGAGAATCAATGTTAACTGTAGATATTGAAAAATTACCGTCATTTAAAACACGTAAACGTAAGACATTAAAACTCTCAGTAAAAGTATTTCATTCTATAGGGTATGATGTAAAACAAATAAGTACACTCTTACACATTAGGGAAGATGAAGTGAACGCGTATTTAAAATAACCCCTAAAGAGACAATCAAGTCTCTTTAGTCTTTCTTCTTTTTCTTCAACAAAGCAGCCAATCTAACATGATTACGTAACCACTCTTTGTGTTCTATGGCTGG
>Ga0256826_1001991_pt1 | contig 12618 bp, 9 predicted proteins | sample CV79metaG_FD_185975 | JGI IMG/M metagenome (GOLD analysis project Ga0256826, IMG submission 185975) | Hydrothermal vent microbial communities from East Pacific Rise, Pacific Ocean - CV79 | ecosystem: Environmental > Aquatic > Marine > Hydrothermal vents | place: Pacific Ocean: East Pacific Rise... | reverse complement strand
TTTAGGCCTTCGATATGGAAGCGACAACGCTATTGATTTTTCTGTAGAAGTTCACAAAGAATTAGCATTATCGGCTTATCGTTCATCGGTAGAAATGGCTAAAGAACGTGGTGAGTTTGGAGTGTTCGATTATCAAAGAGAGAAAAACAATCCTTTTATTAAGCGTTTAGCAGAAGCTGATCCAGAGTTGATTGCAGATATGGAGCGTTATGGAAGACGTAATATTTCATTGTTGACAATTGCTCCTACAGGAACGACAAGTATGATGACTCAAACTACATCTGGTATTGAGCCTGTTTTTCTTCCTGTATATAGAAGACGAAGAAAAGTAAACCCTAACGATTCTGAAGTTAATAGAGAAGAGCTTATTAAAGATGAAGTAGGTGATTATTGGGAAGAGTACAATGTATTCCACCATAATTTTATGACCTGGTTAGAGGTTAACAATTACGATACTTCTGATGTTAAAAATTATTCTCAAGAGCAGATTGATGAATTAGTAGAAAAATCACCTTATTTTGGTGCAACATCGAACGATGTAGATTGGGTATCGAAAGTAAAGATGCAAGGAAAAATTCAGAAATGGATTGATCATTCAATTTCGGTAACCGTAAATTTACCAAACGATGTTCCTGAAGAAACGGTTGGTAAAGTTTATCAAACAGCATGGGAGAGCGGTTGTAAAGGTGTTACTGTATACAGAGATGGTTCTCGTTCTGGAGTTTTAATTTCGGCAAAGGATTCAAAAAAGAAAGAAAAAGTTGTAAACGAAGTTAAGAAGCGCCCTAAAGTTTTAGAAGCCGATGTTGTTCGTTTTAACAATAATAATGAAAAGTGGATTGCTTTTGTTGGATTGCTAGATGGTGAACCATATGAGGTGTTTACAGGAATAGTAGACGATGATGTTTTAATTTTCCCTAAAACTATCGAGAGAGGTAGAATAGTAAAGAATAGAGATGCAGATGGTAAGTCTAGATACGATTTTCAATATATAGATAAGCATGGTTACGAAAATACACTAGGAGGTTTATCTCGTTTATTTGATAAAGAATTCTGGAATTATGCAAAATTAATTTCAGGAGTGCTTAGGTATAGAATGCCAATTACAAATGTGATAAATCTGGTTTCTTCTTTAGAATTAGACAACGATAGTATTAATAGTTGGAAGGCAGGAGTAGAAAGAGCGCTTAAGAAATATATTCAAGACGGAACAAAAGCTAAAACAGGAACCGTGTGCCCTGAATGCGAACAAGAGGATTCTATGGAGTATAAAGAGGGCTGTTTAACATGTAGTAATTGTGGGTACTCTAAATGTGGATAAAAAACAATTAGAAAAATATTTTATAGAAATGTTTGATATTTAATAAAATATACTATCTTTGACCTTTATTTATAAATAATATATATTACAATGCAAAACGGAACAGTAAAGTTCTTCAATGAGTCTAAAGGATTTGGATTCATTATCGAAGACGATTCAAAAACAGAGTACTTTGTACACGTATCAGGTTTAGTTGACAAAATTAACGAAGGTGATGCAGTTGAATTTGAATTAAAAGAAGGAAAAAAAGGATTAAACGCAGTAAACGTTAAAACTATTTAATAGTTACCGAATTTTTTTTTGAAGGGAGAGTCAATACTTAAAGTATTGACTCTTTTTTTATGGGCAGATATTTCTTAATTGAGTCATTTAAATTTTAGAAACCATATTTTTTTAATAGATTAAATTATAACTTTACAGACTGTACAACATAAAACAAGCTGATAAATTACACACATTGGCTTGATAAAAATCATAGAATTCAATTGCCATTTATATATAATTTCACACTATTAAATTAAAGTTATGATTCCACAATTTATAGAACATATCGGAATTGCTGTAAACAGCTTAGATGAGAGTATTCCGTATTACGAAAAAGTACTCGGTTTAGAGTGCTACTCTGTAGAAGAGGTAAAAGAACAAAAGGTAAAAACAGCTTTTTTTAAGGTTGGACAAACTAAAATCGAACTTTTAGAACCAACTTCAGAAGACAGTCCTGTGGCAAAATTTATTGCTAAAAAAGGGCCTGGTGTTCATCATGTAGCTTTTGCTGTAAATAACTTAGAAGAACAACTAAGTAAGATGGAGGACAGAGGTGTGCAGCTTATCGACAAAAAACCTCGCAAAGGAGCAGAAGGTTTAGATATAGCCTTTTTACATCCCAAATCTACCTTTGGAGTTCTTACAGAACTCTGCGAAGATAAGAGTAAATAGAATATGGGGGCAAATGCCTCCTTTTTTAATAGACCTTAAAAGGGTTAATAATTTTTCAGAAAATGGCAATTGAAGAAAAAATTAAAGAATTAGTCGAGTTACGCGAAAAAGCAAGACTTGGTGGTGGCGAAAAAAGAATTGATTCGCAACACAGTAAAGGAAAGATGACTGCTCGTGAGCGCATCGATTACTTTTTAGACGAAGATTCCTTTGAGGAATATGATATGTTTGTTACGCATAGAAGCCATAATTTTGGTTTAGAGAAACAGCTATTTTTGTCTGATGGAGTAATTACAGGACACGGAACTGTTGACGGAAGAGTGGTTTATATCTTTGCTCAAGATTTTACTGTTTTTGGAGGTTCGCTATCGGAAACTTACGCACAAAAAATCTGTAAAGTAATGGATCAAGCCATGAAAGTTGGGGCTCCTGTAATTGGACTTAACGATAGTGGAGGTGCTAGAATTCAAGAAGGTGTTACAAGTTTAGCTGGTTATGCAGAGATTTTTCAACGAAACATCATGGCCTCTGGTGTTATTCCCCAGTTATCGGCCATTCTAGGACCTTGTGCCGGAGGAGCTGTATATTCGCCTGCTCTTACCGATTTTATTGTAATGCAGGACAAAACTAGTTACATGTTTGTAACGGGACCAAAGGTTGTTAAAACAGTAACAGGCGAAGATATTACTACCGAAGATTTGGGAGGAGCGGTAACTCACGCAAGTAAATCGGGTGTTTCTCATTTTGTTTCCGAGACCGAAGAAGAAGGTTTAATGATGATAAGAAAATTATTAAGCTATATGCCTCAAAACAACCTCGAAGACCCTCCAATTACAGAATGCCATGACCCGTCGGACAGGCAAGAGGATGCATTAAATCAAATTATTCCAGAAAACTCGAACAAACCTTACGATGTAAAAGATGTTATTGAAATGATTGTTGATAATGGTGAGTTTTTGGAAACTCAGCGTCAATATGCACGAAATATTGTAACAGCATTTGCTAAGTTTAATGGTATACCTGTTGGTATAGTGGCTAATCAGCCTAACTATTTAGCTGGGGTTTTAGATATAGATTCTTCTAGAAAAGCAGCTCGTTTTGTTCGCTTTTGCGATGCTTTTAATATTCCTATTGTTACCTTGGTCGATGTACCTGGTTTTTTACCCGGAAGCATTCAGGAGTACGGTGGAATCATTACTCATGGTGCAAAGTTACTATTTGCATATGGCGAAGCAACCGTTCCTAAAATTACAATTACACTTCGTAAATCGTATGGTGGGGCTCACGATGTAATGAGTTCGAAACAACTTCGTGGCGATATTAATTATGCTTGGCCAACGGCAGAAATTGCTGTTATGGGAGCCCAAGGAGCTATCGAAGTTTTATATCTTAAAGAGATAAAAGCAATTGAAAAAGAAGACGATAAGCTTAAATTTATAGAAGAAAAAATTAAGGAATACAACGAGAAATTTGCAAATCCTTATAATGCAGCTTCTTTTGGATATATCGACGATGTTATTGAACCTCGAAATACTCGATTTAGAATTATTCGTGCTTTACAAACTTTAGCGACTAAAAAAGATACGAATCCACCTAAAAAACATGGGAATATCCCTCTTTAACGGTTTTGGTTTTTTCAATATCAGAAATTAGTTAATTATAAAAGAAAGAGTGAGTAAATGATAATAGCTAATTTAAAGTCTAATATCTAAAGTTTTAAAAAATGAATACAGAATTATTTGAAAAAGGGATTGAAATCGCGGTTGTCGGTTACGCAATTGTTTTTGCTGCATTAGTAATATTGTTTCTTGTTTTTACATATTTAGCAAAATTTCTAGAATATCAGGCTAGAAAAAGATGTGAAAAAGCAGGGAAAATAAAATGTGCAGAAATAGATGACTTTTCTGTAAATGGCGAAGTTGCAGCAGCTATTAGTTTAGCGCTACATATGCACTTTAGTGAAATGCACGATAACGAAAGTGGTAAGCTAACCATGAAACGAGTGTCGAAAAGTTATACTCCTTGGAATTCCAAAATTTATAATGTAATGAATAGACTTAATTAGTCTCATTAAGAAAATAAAATCTTGTTTTGGGAATATTGATTTATACAATTATTGAACAATTCAATGGTATAGTGAAGAAATTAGGAAATGTAAATCTATGCGAATGCGATGATAGATAAAGTGTTATTACGATTTCTAAATTAATCTAACATCTAGTATCAAAAATAAATAAAAATGAAACAATTTAAATTTAAAATACGCGGAAATCAATACAATGTTGATATTAAGGATATTGTGGGTAACGATGTGCAAATTGAAGTTAATGGAACGGCATACCATGTAACAATGGAACGAGAAGTTGCAACACCAAAGACACCAACTATTGTTCGAAAAAGATTACCCGACGAAATTAAAAAGAAATCGACTACAGGAGGCTCTTTAAAGAAAATATCGGCTCCGCTTCCAGGGAATATCTTTAAGCTAATTGTAAAAGAAGGAGATGAGGTTAAGAAAGGAGATACACTGTTAATAATGGAAGCTATGAAAATGGAGAATAATATTTTGTCGGAACAAGATGGTATTGTTAAGTCTATTAAAATAAGCGAAGGCGATGCTGTTTTGCAAAACGATATCTTAATTGAAATTGAATAGTATTTAAAGGTTTTTATAAATTTTAGAACTAAAAAAAATGGATGGATTAATTCAATTTTTCAGTTATTCGGGCTTTGCTAATTTTACAATTGGACATGGCGTGATGTTACTTGTAGGCTTACTTTTTATCTTTCTAGCTATTAAATATGACTATGAGCCCCTTTTACTTATTCCTATCGGCTTTGGGATTTTATTAGGAAATGTTCCTTTTTTACAAGACAGTGGGATGAATCTTGGCGTTTACGAAGAAGGTAGTGTTATGCGATACCTATATATGGGAGTACTTAAGGGAATTTATCCCCCATTAATTTTTCTAGGAATTGGTGCTATGACTGATTTTTCTACACTTATTTCTAGTCCTCGGTTAATGTTGCTAGGAGCAGCAGCTCAGGTTGGTATTTTCTTAACTTTTTTAGGAGCTATTGCTTTGGGTTTTAATTTAAACGAAGCGGGAGCTATTGGTATTATTGGAGGTGCAGATGGTCCTACGGCTATTTTCTTGTCTTCAAAATTAGCTAATGGAATGAATGGAAATCTAAACCTAATAGGTCCTATTGCTATTGCCGCTTATTCTTATATGGCTTTGGTTCCTGTAATTCAGCCGCCAGTAATGAAACTGTTGACAAGTAAAAAAGAGCGTTTAATTCGAATGAAACCGCCTCGTTCTGTGTCTAAAACCGAAAAAATAATTTTTCCTATAGCGGGTTTAATTTTAACAGGGTTTATTTCACCGGGTTCTCTACCTTTATTGGGTATGCTTTTCTTTGGGAATTTATTAAAGGAATCGACACATACCGAACGATTAGCAGAAACGGCACGTAAACCTCTTATCGATATTGTAACTATTTTGTTAGGAATTACAGTAGGCGCATCGACACAAGCTGATATTTTCTTAACAACACAGTCTATATTAATATTTGGTCTAGGAGCTGTATCTTTTGTTGTAGCTACTGCAGGAGGTGTTTTATTTGCAAAAGTGATGAATCTTTTTGCTAAAGCAGATAATAAAATAAATCCTCTAATTGGAGCGGCAGGAGTATCGGCTGTTCCCGATAGTGCAAGGGTTGTACAGCTAGAAGGTTTAAAAGAAGATCCTACAAATCATTTACTTATGCACGCTATGGCTCCTAATGTATCGGGCGTTATTGGTTCGGCTGTTGCAGCCGGTATTCTAATGAGTTTTTTGTTATAAGAATTTAAATAGAGAGCTATAAATTAAGAAAGGGAGTCAAACGACTCCCTTATCTTGTCCCTCGAGCGAGGGTTATGAAAAAAACTACTACTAACTATTTAAACAGTTTTACAAGTTTTGTGCCACAAGTTTATTTAGTCAGTTAATTTAACTTTTCTTAACAATTTTTAGAATGCTTCTCCTTTAATTGCTTTAATACTTGGTAATTCTTTACCTTCTAGGTACTCTAATAAGGCGCCTCCTGCAGTAGACATATAGCTTACTTTTCTATTTAAACTAAATTTATTTATTGCGGCAATAGAGTCTCCTCCTCCAATAAGAGAATATGCCCCTTTGTCAGTTGCTCTAGCTATAGCCATCGCAATTTTAAGAGTCCCCAAAGAGTAACTCGACATTTCGAAAACACCAATAGGACCATTCCATATTATGGTTTTAGAATTTAAAATAACATCTGCAAATTGATCAGCAGATTTAATACCTATATCTAGTCCCATCCAACCATCAGGAATTTCTTTAATATCACTGTGTTTAATTTTAGCGTCATTGCTAAAGCTATCTGCAATTACAGTATCGGTAGGGAGGTAAATATTTACATTCTGTTCCTTTGCTTTTTTAAGAATTCTTAAGGCAATATCAAGAAAATCGTTTTCTACAAGAGAATCACCAATGTTTCCTCCCATTGCTTTTGCAAAAGTAAAACCAATACCTCCGCCAATTAATAAATTATCAACCTTGTCGATTAAAGATTCGATAATTCCAATCTTTGTCGAGATTTTTGATCCTCCAATTACGGCTGTATAAGGGCTTTTTGCTTTATAAACAGCTCTGTCTATTTGATTTATTTCTTTTTCGACTAAGTAACCGAGCATTTTATTTTCAGGGAAAAATTCTGCAATTGTTGCTGTAGAAGCATGGGCTCTATGAGCTGTACCAAAAGCATCCATTATATAGACATCGCCTAATTCCGATAATTGCTTAGCAAAGGCCTTGTCTCCAGCTGTTTCTTCTTTTCTGAACCTAAGGTTTTCAAGAATCATAACTTCTCCGGCTTTAAGTTCATTAGCCATTTTTGTAGTCTTATCTCCAATGCAATGCTCTGCGTATTTTACCTCAACACCTAACAATTGATTTAGAGTAGGGATAATATGCTTAACCGACATATTCTCTTTTCTTTCACCTTTAGGTCGGCCAATATGTGTCATAATAACTACAGAACCACCATCTACTAAAATCTTATGAATAGTTGGGATTGCGGTTACAATTCTTGTTTTATCTGTAATGTTATTATTATCGTCTAAAGGTACGTTCATGTCGACGCGAATTAAGGCTTTTTTGCCTTTAAAGTCGAAATCGTCTACCGAATACGATTGTTTAATTGCTTTAATACTAGGTAATTGTTTGCCTTCTATATATTCTAAAAGTGCACCACCAGCAGTAGAAATATAGCTTACATTATTTGCTAAACCGTATTGATTAACAGCAGCAATAGAATCTCCACCTCCAATTAAAGAATAGGCTCCTTTGTCGGTTGCTCTAGCAACAGCCATAGCTACTCTTAAAGTTCCTGTAGAGAACTTAGACATTTCGAAAACACCAATAGGACCATTCCAAAGTACTGTTTTAGAATTTTCGATAACTTCGGCAAATCGGTTTGCTGTTTTAATGCCGACATCTAGACCCATCCAACCCTCTTTTATATTCATAATATCGCAGTGGTCAACTTTGGCCTCGTTAGAAAAAGAGTCTGCAATAACGGTGTCGCTGGGTAGATGTAGATTTACGCCTAAGGTTTTAGCTTTTTCAATAACTCTTTGTGCAACATCTAAAAAGTCGTTTTCTACAAGAGAATCACCAATATTTCCACCCATAGCTTTTGCAAATGTGAATCCAATTCCACCACCAATTATAAGATTATCTACTTTTTCGAGTAAAGCCTCTATAATCATAATTTTTGTAGAAACTTTAGATCCTCCAATTATAGCTGTAAAAGGTGCTTCAGCTTTCTTTATTATTTTATCAATATTCTTAATCTCGTCTTCTACCAGATAGCCAAACATTTTGTCGTAGGGAAAATATTTTGCAATTATCGAGGTTGAAGCATGAGCTCTGTGAGCTGTACCAAAAGCATCCATTACAAAAGCGTCGCCCAGCTCAGAAAGTTCTTTGGCCAATGCCTCGTCTCCTTCTGTTTCTTTTTTAGTAAAACGAAGATTTTCTAGCATCATAACTTCCCCGGCCTTTAAATTCTTGGCAGCTTCTTTTGCGTCTTCATTGTATTGATCGACAAACTTGACGGTGACACCCAGTAGTAAAGAAACGTGGTTTACAATATGCTTAACAGACATGTCTGGGTTTTGTTTTCCCTTTGGACGCCCAATATGTGTCATTATTATTACAGAACCACCTTCGGTAAGAATCTTTAATATTGTAGGTATTGCAGCTACAATTCTTGTGTCATCGCTTATATTAAAGTTTGTATCTAAAGGCACATTAAAATCGACTCGAATTAATGTTTTCTTATCCTTAAATTTATAGTTATCAAAAGTACTCATAGATTAAGTTTTTTATTAATTAATCCCTTTCGGGGTATTTAATTTTTTTTGATGCCTGTGCTGAGCAGTGTTAAAATACGAGCATCGTGTTAGTAAAAGTATTTCTTATTTGTACCTCGTAAGTTTTACCTCGAGGATATCGATTTTGGAAAGCAAAGATACATTTTTCAGATTATTGTTGGGGATTTTTTAGAATATGTTTTATTTCATTTGATAGAATTAATTTTTTAATGTCAGTGGTAAATCGTGTTGGAATAATGTGCATAGATAAAATAGAATTGCTTTATAATTATATTCCTTTGCTTATGTTTTTATAATTTGGTTTGCTATTTATTTTTATTAATATTGAAACACAGAAATTTTCTTGAGTTAAGCCCAACATGTTTCCATAAAATCAAGATATTTGCATAAATTTTTTGTGTTACCATTCGAATGAGAATTAAGAATTTAATATTTAGTTTTTTATTTTTGTCTTTTGTTGTTTTTGTATCGTGTCAATCTAGCGATAAGAACGAGAACAAAGGCATTGCATATTTTAATGGAGCAGATAGTCTTCGGTTTAACTTACTTATAGATAGTCTAACAAATTATTATCCTAAAGATAATGATAGTATAATTCTATTTTCAGATTATATTCTTAACTCTTTTCCGAAGCAATTAGATCAAATAAATATTGCTTTAGCTCACATTCATTATTCTCATGCTAATTTTTATTTAGCACACATGTATTTTAAGAATGCGGCACAGATATATCTTAGAGACAGTTCGATTAAAGAATATGCGGAACAATTAACAAATATTGGAGTTACAAAAGAGGTGTCGTCCGACTATGTGGGTGCTATTGATAGTTACTTAAATGCTCTCAGTATCTTCGATAGTTTAAAACGGCCTCAAGAATCGTCGTTTATTTATAATAATTTAGGGATAGTATATCAACAAATAGGTGATAAAGATAAGGCCTTGTATTATTATAAACAATCTTTAAAAATAAAAGAAAATCTTGCGTTAAATACAACAAATATTTATAACAATATAGCTTCTGTTTACGAAGATCTTTCTAAGCTCGATTCTGCTTTAGTTTATTATTTAAATGCTTACGATACTCAAATTAAAGAAGATTCTAAGAGCACAAATCTTATTATTGTTAAGAGTAATATTGCTAATATTTATTTATTAAAGAAAGATTATTTAAGAGCCGACTCAATTTTGGCCGAGTCCTATAAAGAGGCCTTAGATGTACAATTGGAAATTATTTATAGTTCGGTTTTAGGTATGCAAGCTCAATCTCTTTTATATCAAGGTGTAACCGCTTCTGCTATAGAAAAAGCAAATGCGGCTTATAATATTGCTTTGAGGGATTCTAGTTTGGAAAAACAACAAAAAAGTTTGGAGGTATTAATTGCAGCTTATGAGAAAATAGAAGCTTATAATAACGCTAATAGTCTTATAAAACTCTTTTATCAAAACAAAGAAAAATTATCTGGAATCGAGCAAAAGAAACATATTAATCAACTTAACAGTCAGTATCTTGTTAATGAAAAGGAACATGAAATACGCATTCTGAAATTAAATAATGATATTCAAAATAGAAAACTTTGGCAATTGTGGATATTTATTACGGCCTTATTCTTTTTACTTGTAGGTCTGGTTATAATATTAAGACTTCAGAAAAAGAATAATAAGCTCCAAGTTCAACAAATGAGACGAGATATTGCCGATTATTTATCACAAATAAAAGAATTGAATAACAATCGGTCTGACCATAAACAAATTATTTTGGATAAGATTAAACAATTTAATTTAACGCAAAGAGAAGAAGATATTTTGTTGTTGATATCGAAAGGGTATAAGAACGCAGAAATTGCAGAAAAGTTATTTTTGTCGATAAATACGATAAAAACTCACACCAAAAATATTTTTGTTAAACTGGATGTGCGGAATCGTATAGAAGCTTCTCGAAAAGCCCAAATTATATAGTTTTATTTCAAAAATCACCCTTTAGGGTGAAGGCTGTTTTACTGTTCTTTAATAGTTTTGCTATTGTAAAAATTAAATAATATAATACAAATAATAAATCATGAAAAAATTAAGTGTTTTAATTCTAGCTAGTATTCTAGCTTTTACATCTTGTACAAAAGATGATTCAACAGATTCTAGCCCTGCGGTTCCTTTAAAAAGAGTTGAGGTAAATGGAACTGTTTCTACTAATACAATATGGACGGCAGATAATGTATATATTGTAACAGGAAGCATAACAATTGGCAATAATGCAACCTTAACTATTGAACCCGGAACAAGCGTTAAGTTTAATTCAAATATGGAAATTGATGTTGCATCGAGTGGCTTTGGAACGATCAAAGCTTTAGGAACAGCCGAAAAACCAATCCTTTTTACATCGAACGCTACTAACAAAACAAAAGGAGACTGGTTTGGTTTCTGGTTGTACGAAGGTTCTAATGGCTGCGAATTTGCCTACTGTACTTTTGAGTATGGAGCAGGATATTCAGAAACTCAAGGAGTTATGAATCTTAGATCAGACGTAGAGGCTTCTTTCGACCATTGTACATTTAAAAATAATAATGGATACGGGATACAGTTAAACTCATCGGCTAGTTTTAGCTCGTTTAATTATAATAATTTCTCAGACAATACCAACAAGGGAGTTGATATTTATGCAAACTATGTGTCTACAATGGGCATTAACAATACATACGATTCTGAAATTTTAGTAGAAGGTGACCATGTTGTAGAAAATGGCGATGTAAATTGGAAAAATCAAGGCACAACACTTTTGGTAAACGACGATATTGAAGTTGGTTCTACTTCTGGTACTAAATTAATAATTGAAGCCGGTATTCGATTGGCATTTATGAAGAATGCAGAACTTGGTGTGGCTTATGCTTCTAATACAACGGGTCTTATTGTTGCTAACGGAACAACAGAAAAACCAATTGTTTTCACATCGGCGTCGAATTATCCGGGTAAAGGCGATTGGGATGGTATTTGGTTTTATACAAATACAGCTAATGGTAATTCGTTTGACCACTGTGTTATTGAGTACGGAGGAGGTTATTCTGATGATGGAAACTTTATCTTTAAAAGTGGAGTTAGCGAAAAAGTGAGCATCTCGAATTCAATTATCCGATACTCGAAAGGTTATGGCCTTTATAAATCTAGCGGAAGTGACAATACTGTTCCTGTTTTAACAAATATAACTTATACCGATAATACTTTAGGTGATAAGAATTGGCAATAGAACCCTTTTATTATATTTTGATTCCAGCTATTCTATTAATTTAGAATAGCTTTTTTTTGCATAAATTAGGCTTAATAGACAAAAAGAAGATTTAAATATGTCCTCGTATTTTACATGATTATACAGAGAAATCTTGTTGTTGTAAGAAATTTGAAATAGATATAATTGCTTACTAGTGATTCGTATACGAGAATGACATTGTAATAAAATAATTTCCTATTCATTTTTGTCTTGACACAAAAACGAATCAAAAAAGTCAAGTCTCATTGACTTTAAAACTTTCCATTTCATCTAAAGATCAAGTTCGGTTGGGTGATTTCTGACTATCGTCAGAACTTCCCAATCTCTCTAAACCTTTAGAATCATTACAAATTCAAAAGTAAAAGGACAAAAATGAGGGCTAAATAATAAAAAAAACTCTGCGTTTAGCTTGATAATTAATTGTGAATTTATTAGTAGTTATACATAAGTGGGCGATTCCAAAAAAAATCAACAAAATATGATACTAATTTTAACTACAAAATGGTTTGAAATTATTCTGTGTTTTTGCATTTATACATATACAAGCGCTTAGTCAAGCTTGCTGCGAGAATACCAATTATCTTGATTATATCTATTCTGCTTTTACTTGTATAAATCTTTACATTTCTTTTTTAGAATTAATCTAAATTAGCGTATCTTTGCAAGATAAATTTATGTTTATAA
>Ga0256826_1001990_pt1 | contig 12619 bp, 11 predicted proteins | sample CV79metaG_FD_185975 | JGI IMG/M metagenome (GOLD analysis project Ga0256826, IMG submission 185975) | Hydrothermal vent microbial communities from East Pacific Rise, Pacific Ocean - CV79 | ecosystem: Environmental > Aquatic > Marine > Hydrothermal vents | place: Pacific Ocean: East Pacific Rise... | reverse complement strand
GCTGTGAAGCTCCACAAGAGCAACAACAAAATAGATTTTTAGTTATTGAACAACAAACAAATGGTAAATATATAGTTGTAGAAGAGATGCCAACTGAGGGTCCTAATCGTGCTATTATTCGTGAAAAAGATGCTAATGGAAATGTAACTGAACGATTTATGAATGAATCAGAAATGAAAGCATTAGCAGAACAAGAGTACCAAAAAGTTCAAAATGGGACAAGTGAAACTACTCAGTCAGGTGGTGGTGGAATGGGTCTAGCAGGGACAATTCTTGCAGTTGCGGCTGGTTCACTAATGGGTAATATGATAGCAAACTCACTAATGGGAAATAAAAACTTTTCTCAAAGAGCATCATCTGTAAATAAAAGTGCTTATTCTCGTTCAGCAGCAGGAAAAGCCTCAAGAGCTAGAAGTACAAAGAAAAGTTTTTTTGGCTCAAACACTAGAAGATCTTCATATGGAAGTAGAGGTTTTGGCGGTTGATTAATTTTGTCAAAATAAATAAACTAAATGATGAGACGCTAGAAGAAATAGGTTTCACTTGGCATACCGATACTGATGGTACGAAGTATGTTAGCGATGAGCTTGTACAAATTACACAAAAAGAAGCAGAGGCTTATTATGAAGCTGGAAATGAACTTTATGATATGTTTGTTGAAGCAGCCCAATATGTTATAGATAACGATTTATTTTTTGAAATTGGAATTCCATTTAATCTAGTTGATATGATTAAAAAATCATGGGAAAATGATGTACACTGGCATATTTATGGTCGTTTTGATTTAGCTGGTGGAATAGATAATCAAGATATTAAACTCATAGAATTTAATGCAGACACTCCAACATCTCTTTTTGAAACAGCCCTACTCCAATGGGCATTACTTAAAGAAAATAATATGGATGAGAACAAACAGTTTAATAATCTTTATGAGGCTATAAAAGATAATTTTAAAAGACTTATAACGCTTGATGAAGATGTATCTAGTTTTGAAGAAAATTATGATGGTTGGAAAATTTTATTTTCATCTGTAGAGGGTGATGATGAAGAAGAAGCTACAACAAAACTTCTACAACAAATTGCGACAGATGCAGGGTTTAACACTAGCTTTGAGTATCTTCAAGATGTAAAATTTGATGAAGATGGGATTTTTGATAGCCAAGATAATGAATATGAGTACTGGTTTAAACTTTATCCTTGGGAAGATATAGGTACTGATGAGCCAGAACTTGCAACTACACTAAATACTATTATGCAAAAACAAAAAGCAATAATCTTAAACCCAGCATATACCCTACTTTTTCAATCAAAAGGTATACTAAAAATATTATGGGATTTATTTCCAAACCATCCACTACTTTTAGAAACTTCTTTTGAACCACTAAACTCTCTACATGTAGAGAAGTGCGTTTTTGGTCGCGAGGGTGCGAACACTAAAATACTAGAAGCTAACGGAAATATTTTAGAAAAAACTGATGGTGAGTATGACAACTACAAAAAAGTTTATCAAAAGTATGTAGATTTTCCAAAAGACAATTTAGGAAAAAAATATCAAGCTGGAGTTTTCTTCGCCTATGAATCTTGTGCATTAAGCTTCAGAAAAGGCGATGAAATTATGGATAATATGTCCAAATTTGTTGGTCATATTATTAGTTAGGTTTTATATAACCTAACTATCGCTGTTAAATAAATCTCTAGTATAAACTTTAGATTCTACATCTTTAATATCATCTGAGAGTCTATTTGCCACTATAACATCACTCATATTTTTAAATTCATTTAAATCTTTAATTACTTTTGAGTGAAAAAATTCATCCTCTTCAAATACAGGTTCATAAATAACTATCTCTATGCCTTTGGCTTTTATGCGTTTCATAATTCCTTGAATTGCTGATGCTCTAAAGTTGTCTGAACCTGATTTCATTACAAGTCTATAAATTCCTACTACCTTAGGATTTCTTGCAATAATACTATCTGCTATAAAATCTTTTCTAGTAGAATTTGAATCAACAATAGCACCAATAATATTACTAGGTACATCCTTGTAGTTTGCGCGAAGTTGTTTAGTATCTTTTGGTAAGCAATATCCACCATAACCAAAACTTGGATTGTTATAATGAGTACCAATACGAGGATCAAGTCCAACACCTTGGATTATATCTTTTGTATTTAGTCCATGACTCTCAGCATAAGAATCTAACTCATTAAAGTAAGATACACGCATAGCAAGGTAAGTATTTGAAAAAAGTTTTACAGCCTCTGCTTCTGTAGAATCTGTTAGAAGAACATCAATATTTTCTTTTTTAGCACCTTGAACTAAAAGATTGGCAAATATTTTAGCTCGCTCACTTTTTTCACCAACTATAATTCTACTTGGGTAAAGGTTATCTTGAAGCGCACTTCCCTCTCTTAAAAACTCTGGAGAAAAGATTATATTTGTAGTGTTAAATTTTTCATTTACTGATTTTGTATAGCCTACTGGTACTGTTGATTTTATAACCATTGTTGCATCTGGATTAATCTCTAATACATCTTTGATTACAATTTCAACAAGTTTAGTATTGAAGTAATTAGTCTCAGGATCATAATCTGTTGGAGTAGAGATAATAACATAATCAGCACCAAGATAAGCATCTTCTTTATCTAGGGTTGCTCTAAAGTTTAAATCATCCCGTAATAAATACTCACTTATCTCTTTATCTTCAATTGGAGAAATTTTGTTGTTAAGCATCTGTACTTTTTCAGCAATTATATCTAGTGCTACAACTTCATTATGTTGAGATAATAAAACCCCATTTGAAATACCTACATATCCTGTACCTGCTACTGCTATTTTCATTAAAAATCCATTTGTTAAATTAACATGGATTATAACAAAAATAGCATAAACAACTAGTTAAGTTTTAATTTCTCTTTTAAAATAATTTTTCCACTCTCAACACCAGGTTGGTTATAAGCATCAATATACATAAATTTTGCACATACTGATGTAAGTAGTTCATACTCATACATTAATGATGCAATGGCTTTTTCGCTAACACTATCTATGGTTATTTCATCACATGGAATATCATTTAGATTATTTATAGATTCTATTGTAGCGTCTGCTTGAGTATTTATTAGTGAAGAAAATTCTAAACCATTTATGTAGTTTAAATCATCTAATCCATCTAACTTTATATCTGGAATTTTTAAATCATTTGCAAAATCATCTACTTTTATAACTGTTAGAGTTTTATCTCGTCTACCCTCTACAATTAGTTGTAAAAAAGAGTGCTGATCTATTGGTCCTATTATTCCTATTGGTGTTAACCCTTGGTGAGTTGAGTTAATGTCAACCTTACCAAGGCTCTCACCCCAAAGTTGAATATACCATTTGTTAAAACCTTCTAACCTTGAAGAGTAAGAAAAAACTACATTTATGTTAAAACTATTTTTATACTCTACAAAAAATCTTGCTTTTTTCAAAATTCTTGTATAGTTTATGCTTTTATTAAAAAACGAATCATAAATATTTTTAGCTCCTGCCAAAAGTTCATCTATATCTATGCCAACTATAGCAAGTGGAACTAAACCAACTGCACAAAATACTGAAAATCTTCCACCAACATTTTTTGGAATTTCAAAAGTTTTAATATTATTTGTTTTTGCATAAGTATTTAATTTTGAATCATTTTCTGTAATTACTAAAGTGTTTGAACTGTCACATTTTACAAGTGAATTTATATATTTAAAAATTGATACAGTCTCAAGTGTTGTTCCAGATTTTGAGATAACTATAAAAAGAGTATCATCTAAATCAATAGCTTCAACTTTTGAAAGTATATCTATGGGGTCCGTAGTTTCTAAGAAGAAAAGTTTTTTATCTAAGTTTTTTGAATGTTTTAAAAATTTGTAAATAGCATAAGTTCCAAGGGTACTTCCACCTATCCCAATAACTACAATATTTGTTTGCAAAATAGTTTTAGCATACTCTTTAAACTCAGTTGTATCTTGATGTACTAAGTTATAGTAACCAATAAATTCTTTCTCTTTTTTTATCTCATTAAAAATATCATCATCAGATATTGTTGGATTAAAATTATGTTTATAGTTCATCTATTTATACTCTCTTAAAAAAATTGGAAATCTAGGATTACCCTTGTGTGTTAAGCCATAATACTTAAAAGTGATTATATCATTTATTTTAGGTGGATTTTTTCTTTGTTCATCCGAAAAACCACTGCCAATTTTTATGATTTTACCATTTTTCATCTCGCAAGATATTGAACCTAATTTAGAAAGATATTTACCTTTTCCATCATTATGAGCTATAACCTTGCACTCTTCATCTATATAGCTTTTTACTTTTAGTGCATTGTTATTTCGTCCAGTGTAGTATTTTAAACTTCCATCACGAACTACTACACCCTCGCCACCTTTAGCTTCAATCTCTTTTAAAAATTGTTTTAGATGCTCTTTGTTTTTAACTTTTATTTGTTTTATAATTTTTATATATTTTGTTTGTTTGGCTACATGTAGACGAGTTAGTAAATCTCCTTTAGCCTCAGGTACTTCAAAGATATTATAAGTGAGTTCTTTCCATCTTTTATTATTGTTTTTTGTATTTAGTATTGAGGATATATTTGAAAAATCACCCCGTTTACTCCAAAGTTCACCATCGAGTTTATGTTTGGGAAAATCTTTTATAAAAAATTTAGGTGCATTAAAAACTTTACCAGAGCGAGAAATAAGTTTTTCTCCATCCCAATAAGCCCTAACACCATCTAGTTTTTCACTCATATACCATGAGCTTACATTTTTATCTGAAGTGTAATTATTTAAAAGAAATAGTTCAGGTTTAGCTGCAAAAAGATTTGAGATTAAGAATAAAAATACAAATAAAAATAATCTCATAAGAAACTAATTACTTTTTTTGTAAAAATAATTTGTAGCCTCTACAAAGCCATCAACACTTCCACAATCAAAGCGTTTTCCTTTAAATTTGTAAGCTATAACTTTTCCATTTTTAGCTTGTTCTAGTAAGGCGTCAGTTATTTGAATCTCTCCACCTTTTCCAGGTTTAGTATCTCTAAGAATATCAAAAATATCAGGAGTTAAGATATAGCGACCAATAATAGCTAAGTTTGATGGCGCATCTTCTGGATTTGGTTTTTCTACCATGTCAGAAACTCGAATAAGTGCTCCTGAATCTAGTTTTGAGTTAGAAATTACACTACCAGCTATTACACCATATTTCTTAGAATCTTGTGGTGGAATCTCTTCAACTGCTACAATTGAGCATTTGTATTCATCATAGAGTTTACTCATTTGACTAAGTACTGCATCACCATCATTATCGCATAAATCATCAGCAAGTATTACAGCAAAAGGTTCATCACCAATAAGTGTTTCACCTGTAAGAATTGCATGACCAAGACCTTTCATCTCAACCTGTCTAGTATATGAAAAAGTACAATCTTTAATAATTCCTCTAATATCAACCATTAGATCTTCTTTGCTTGTGCCATCTATTTGATGTTCAAGTTCATAAGAACGATCAAAATGATCTTCTATAGCTCGTTTACCACGACCAGTAACAATTGCCATAGTATTTAATCCAGCTTCAATAGCCTCTTCTACACCATACTGTAAAAGTGGTTTAGTTAATACTGGCAACATCTCTTTTGGTATAGCTTTTGTAGCTGGTAAGAATCTTGTCCCATAACCTGCCGCTGGAAATAAACATTTTTGTACTTTTGTATGATTTTGTGGCATTTTCACTCTTTAATTTTATTTTTGTTATTATATCTTTAAATTATAAAATAGTGATTTAAAATTACTTTTTTTTATTAGACTTCTTGCATAACACTAAAAACTAGACTCCCAGTCAAGCTGAGAGTGACGAAGTTGTCAACTTGTTGTCAAACTGAGAGTGACGAAGTTATCGACTTGTTCTCAAACTGAGAGTGACGAAATTATCAACTTGTTGTCATCCTCAGCTTGACTGGGGATCTAGGTTATGCGAGATGTCTATTATTTCTCAGTATAAAGTGACAAGGATGGAAAAGCAAATTCAAGATTATTATTTTCTAAAATTTCCATCATTTTATACATAACATCCTCTTTTACTTCGAGCCATTCAGCCCATCTAATAGTTTTTGAAAAACAATAAATTAAGATATTTATACTAGAATCACCAAACTCATCTAAGTAAACTAAAAGAGTTTTCTTAACACCAACAGCATCATCTTGTGAGCGTACAATTCTTAGGTGGTGTTTATCAATAGAGTGTTTAAAGTTAGTGTTAGATGTAGCAATACCTGGATGTTTGTCTAGCATCTCTCTTATCTCTTTTACTGCGTTTTGTATATCTTGAGGTTTTGAGTCATATTTTACACCTAGTTTCATTTTAATTCTTCTACCAAGTGAGCGTTTGTTCCAGTTTTTTATATCTTTATTTGCGACAGTTGCATTTGGTATAGATATAATAGCATTGTCAAAAGTTCTAAGAGTAGTTACCCTAAGACCAATCTCTACAACAGTACCCTCTACTCCATCTAGCTTAATCCAATCACCCTGTGAAAACATATCTGAAAACAAAATATTTAGCGTTCCAAAAAAGTTTGCAAGTGAATCTTTAGCTGCTAGAGCAACTGCAAAACCACCAATACCAAGACCAGATAAAACGGCGGTTAAATTTATACCTGCTAGATATAAGCCTAATAGTAAGCCCAAAATTAAAATAGTAAAATTCACCATCTTAATTCCAATATTTATAACTTCAAATTTTATAGATTGACCATCTTCTTCTTGTATTTTTGCAATTCTTATTTTTGCTATGGCATTTGCAATTTTATATACTATTATTGTAAATATAAAACCATAAAGCATATTAAAAGTTTTACTTACTGATAATATTGATACAAAATCATTATAAACATAGATAACCATCTCTATATTTATAAAAATTATTAAAGTTTCAACAAGTCTTCTTACGCTCCCTAAAATATCTTTAGAGTAACTCTCTAGTGATTCTATATTTACAATATATTTTTCTAAAAGATTATAAAATAATGTACGGATAAAATAGATAAATAAGATTAAGATTAAAATTAAAATAAGTTTTACAACATTAAAACCGTAGATTGATAAAACACTGTTTATGCTTTTTACAATACTTGAGCTATTTATAAATAGTATTGGCTTTAAAAGTTTGTATTGTGCGTACTTATTTAAAGTATACATTTTTTTATCAAAAACACTCATATACTTCATAACATCGCTATTTACTTCTAAAATAGCATAATAATCTATTACATTTTCTTTAGCTTGATGAAGTACTTTAGAATCTGACCTTATATCAAGTATATATTTATAATCTACATTATTTATTGCAGAAATTTCAACACTATTGTTGGCAAAAATTTCAGAGATTTTTTGTTGTAGCTTAGAGTAGGAATATTTGTCGAGTGCTTTAAATATATCTTGAATCATTTTATACTGAAGATCTATAATTTGGTAAGATTTAATTAGTACTTCATCTCTTTTAACAGCATAATTATTTCCAAGTTTATCATTTAATTTTACTATTTTTTCTAAAGCATTTATTTCGGTATTATGCAACCTTTTAGTTGAAAAATATTTTTGTTTATTGAGTATGATTTTTTCTATATGTTTAGAATAATCATCCTCTTGCTTTTTTATAATATCTATAATTAGTTCTTGAGTTACATTAGTATCATTTAGTCTTTTTACAACCTCCATTTGTTTGTTCATAAATGAGCCAAAATCATGACTAGCACTTAAAAAAGAGGGTAAAAATACTAATAATACTAAATAGATAACTCTCATAAAACTACTTAGATTCCTTCAGCAATCATAGCATCAGCTACTTTTTTAAAGCCAGCAATATTTGCACCATCAACATAGTTACCCTCAACGCCATAATCTTTAGCAGTAGAAGCTACACTTTTACAAATCATTCTCATAGTTTCTTTAAGTTTTAAATCAACCTCTTCAAAACTCCATCTACTCATAGCAGCATTTTGACTCATCTCAAACTCACTTACAGCAACACCACCAGCATTTGCTGCTTTTGCAGGTGCAAAACATAGTTTATGAGATAAGAAATCATTTATTGCTTTTGGTCTACAAGGCATGTTTGCACCTTCAGATACACTTTGACAACCATTTACAATTAGATTTTGAGCATCTACATCGCTTAACTCATTTTGAGTAGCACATGGAAATGCAGCATAACAAGGAATATCCCAAACAGCATGACCACCCTCTGGATACTCATCAACAGAGATATATTTTGCATCTTCGTGAACTTTTAAATACTCTTCTAAAGAAGCTCTACGATTTAGTTTAATATCTTTTAAAAGATCTAAATCTACACCACGAGAATCATAAATAGTACCACGAGAATCTGTACATGTAACTGGAATTGCTCCAATTTGTATTAGTTTTTCAATTGCATGCAGAGCAACATTTCCTGCACCACTAACTGTACATATTTTACCTTCTAATGATTCTTTACCCTCAATTTCAAGCATAGTTTGAGTAAAGTAAATAACACCATAACCAGTAGCTTCTGGACGCATAAGTGAACCACCAAAGAAAAATGGTTTTCCAGTTAAAACACCCTCAAAAGATGATGTAATTTTTTTATATTCACCAAAAAGGTAACCAATCTCACGACCACCAACACCAATATCTCCAGCTGGAACATCTATGCGAGGACCAATATATTTATGTAATTCTGTCATAAATGCTGAACAAAATTTCATAACTTCAAAATCACTTTTTCCCTTAGGATCAAAATCACTACCACCTTTACCACCACCAATAGGTAAACCAGTAAGTGCATTTTTAAGAATTTGCTCAAATCCTAAAAATTTTAAAATACCTTCATTTACAGTTGGGTGAAAACGAAGTCCACCTTTATATGGCCCAAGTGCATTGTTAAACTGAACTCTAAAACCAGTATTTACTTGAATCTCATTTTTATCATTTGACCATGTTACTTTAAATTTTATTATTCTATCTGGAACAACTAATCTCTCTAAAATTGCATGTTTTGTATATCTACTATCTGATTCTAACAATGGTGCAATAGAATATATAACCTCTTCCATAGCTTGATAAAACACTTTATCTTGCTCACAATCAGTATGCTCAAATTTTCTTATTTCTTTTTCTGCTAAACTCATAAATATATACCTTTATTTATTTTTTTTGTATTTTAGCATTAAATTGATTTAAAATAACACATTTTAGAACTACTTATGATAATATTGCAAAAAAAGAAGGATATAAAATCTTATATACAGTCATTCATACAATTCACATATTCTCAGTATTTATTTATGGTGGTTTTTTATTTGTAGATATTTTATTTTTATCAAAAATGAAACAAACACTAAATAATGATGAATATACAAAAGCAAGAGAAGCTATAATGATGCATGTTAGGAAAGTAGTACCATACGCGCTTATGGTTGCAGTAGCTTCTGGAATATACCTTATTAGCAATATCTTTGGTGAGATAGGCGAAGATGGTATGAGTCGTTTTCAAATCTTACTTAGTATAAAAGCATTTTTAGCATTATGGCTAGGAATACGCGGAATAAACCAAAAATTATTTAAAATAAACCCATGGGTTTTTAAAAGTCATATATTTCCTTTTACATTTGTTGTAATTATAATATTACTCTCACAATTTATGTACTTATAATATATTATTATGTTATTATGCTCAGGTTAAATAACATTTAAGGATATATTTATGTTTGAAAATCTCAGTATTGAGAAAAAGATGAACTACTTTATAGCTATGGTAACACTAGCTGTTTTAGGAGCTTCACTCTTTATATTTGCCGCTATGAGTCATGTTAATTCCCAATATAATCATCTTCATAACAACTCAATGATTGCTGGACTAACAACACTTAAAATAGAAAAAAATCTAAATTATATTAGTAGGACATCAAGAGATATTATACTTGGTGGCGATTATAATTCAAATATAGCCAAGCTAGACAAGACAATAAAAAATATTAGAGATGAGTTTACACTTTTAGAAAATATAATGTCAAATGATGTATCGTTATCTATGGTTACAAAAGCTAAAAGTTCTACAATGTTATTTTTAGACAACTCACTTATTATGATGAAACAATTATCAAAAGATGAAATTTCAAATAATAAAAAAGAGATCTACGCAAAATATAAACATGATTTAACCCCTTTTGCTAATGCTTCAAGAGAATCATTTAAAAAGCTTGTTTCTCAAAAATCAAATGAACTAGAAAAAGACTCTATATCACTAGGTGATGAAATCAACTTCTTTAAATATTTAATCTTAATTGCAGGCGTACTTGTAACTATTGTAGTTTTAATTTTCGCAACTGTAATTAGAAAATCAATAGTAGGTGGTATTAACGATTTCACAACACTAATAAGCTTTGTATCTAAGGGTGATTTTTCTCATGAAGCAAAAACCACAAATACAAATACAGAACTTGGAATTATGGGTAATGAGCTAACGCAACTAATAACACATACTCAAAAACTTATAAATGAGATAAACACAACTATTACAGATGCATCTCAAGGTAAATTTTCTCATAAAATTTCATCTCAAGATATGGATGGAGAATTTGTAAAAGCTATTGATAGTGTTGCTACAAGTATAGAGTTTATGAAAGCTCAATATAATAAAACTCAAAAAGATTTGTTTAACTCTAAAATATCTACTAAATCAGTAAATGTTTCAGAATCTCTTTCTATTATAATAAACGATTTGCATATAAATGTTAATGATTTAAAAACTGTAACATCTGCTACAAAAGAGGCTGCTAATTTATCTAACAACTCAAGAAATGATATTGTAGCAATTACAAGTGAGTTAAATGAGTTAAGCGAGCAAGTAAGTATAAATAACAATAGTATTGGTGAACTTACAAATCAAGCAAATGAGATTACTTCTGTTATTGAACTTATTACAGATATTGCAGATCAGACAAATCTTCTTGCACTAAATGCTGCCATTGAAGCTGCTCGTGCTGGTGAGCATGGACGAGGTTTTGCTGTTGTTGCTGATGAAGTTCGTAAGTTAGCCGAGCGCACACATAAGGCTACTGGAGTCATATCTGTATCTATTAAATCTTTACAACAAGATATGAATGAGATTCAATCAAGTTCAGATGTTATGAAAGAAACGGTTGAGGGCTCAACTCAAAAAATAAATGGTTTTGAAAATACTTTAATTCAACTAAGTGAAAACTCAGAGCAAATAGTTAATAGTTCTTATAGAATGGAAAATTCTGTATTTGTTGTTTTAGCAAAACTAGATCATATCTTATATAAATCTCGCTCTTACAATTCTATAATCTCTTTAGAAAAACTTCTAACAACATCAAATGCACATGAGTGTAGATTTGGAAAATGGTATGATGATGAGGGTAAAAGTAGGTTCTCTAGCACTGAATCTTATTCTAAAATATCAAGACCACATGAGATTGTTCATGTAAATGCAAATAAAAACTTATTGTTTTTAGAAGATTTAAACAATGAAAAATGCATTATGAATCACTCAGAAGAGATTTTAAATAATTTTGATGAGATGGAAGATGCATCTACAAGACTTTTTTCTTTACTTGATTCTATGCTTGAAGAATCTAGATAACAAACCTATTCCCAATCATCATATTTTGATTGGGAATGTTTATCTTTTTTATATCTTCTTGCATTTTTACTTTTTTCTAGTTGGTTTGAACTATAAAGTAGATCATCTTTAATATCATCAATATCTTTATCAGACTCTTTATAAGCTATCATTTTAAAAACTTGTTTTTGTAAATCTTGCAATTCACCCTTATATAAGGCTATCTCTTCAACTCTATCTAAAACTTTTTTAGCATTAGTTATTTTTTTATCATATGATTCTTGATTTAGATTTGGGGTATTTAAAAGATATGAAATTATACTTTTATGAAATCGCTCAATCGCTCTAACATAACGAAGTCTTTGTGCATTTTGAACTGCTTTATTTGATGCCATTAATTATCCAAATTTAATATTTGATATAATTATACATTAATTTTAGGAGAATATATTGAAAAAAATATTATTAAGTTTATTATTTTTAGGTGTTGCACTATATGCGAGTATTACAAACCAAGAAGTTAGTTTAGAATTTTTAAATTCTAAAGTGCCAATTGTAGATATTAGAACACCTGGTGAGTGGAAAGAAACAGGAATTTTAAAGGGTGCTATTCCAATTATGCTTTTTGACGAGAGAGGAAATTATGATTTAAAATTATTTTTAAAGCAGTTAAATGAGGCAGTAGACACAACTAAACCTTTTGCCATAATTTGTCGAACAGGAAGTCGTACTAAAGTTCTTGCAAACTTTTTATCTAAGAAAATGAACTATAAAATCATTAATTTAAAAAGTGGTATGGTTTATGCGAAGTATATAAAAATGCCAATAGTTAAATATATGCCATAAAGTATGAAGGTATTAAAATTTCTATTTTTTTTAACTCTTAGATTAACTATAACTTTTAGTATTTTAGGGTTTATTATATTTCTAATTTGGGGTGCTATGTATATTGTTTTATACTAGTGT
>Ga0256826_1001989_pt1 | contig 12623 bp, 11 predicted proteins | sample CV79metaG_FD_185975 | JGI IMG/M metagenome (GOLD analysis project Ga0256826, IMG submission 185975) | Hydrothermal vent microbial communities from East Pacific Rise, Pacific Ocean - CV79 | ecosystem: Environmental > Aquatic > Marine > Hydrothermal vents | place: Pacific Ocean: East Pacific Rise... | reverse complement strand
TTTCCTTAGAAAGTATCTTCATGTTGTCTATACTTCGCCCTTGAAGTATCTTCTCATCATCACAAAAGTACTCAACACTATACTCACTATCTTTAAACTCAGACTCTAGTTTTATCCCTGCCTTTCCCGCTCCATAGATAACTACTCGTTTAGTCTTCTTAACCCCACTACGGTTAATGAAGTAGTAGTAACTGTACATAAGAAAGTTCATACTAAAAAGATACACAAAAAGCTCTGTCATTAGAAAGGAAAACCGAACATCTCCATAAAGAAAAGGCATGTAAACCATAAATGCAGAGATGTAAACTATGCTTTTAATAAGAAATGTCTTCTGTGTAGACTTACTCCAAGCAAGTGAGTAGTCTTTGAGTATTAAAAACGAAGCACCTATACGAACAGCTATAACACTTAACACTACTGTAAAGTCAAAGGGAACATGATAGATAAAAAATGTCCACATAAATGTAGTAAAAGTTAAAATTACAATAACAAGTAAGTTGAGTATTCGTTTATCTAACATCTAATTTAGATTCTCTTTTATAACTTCACAAATCATTTTCACGTCATCTCTAGTCATAGTAGTACTACTTGCTAAACATAGACCTTTAGCATATAACTCTTCACTTGTTCCATCCACATATATTTTTGCATCTTTAAAAAGGGGCTGCATATGCATTGGTTTCCATAGAGGACGACTCTCTACATTTATACCCTCTAGTGCTTTCATGATTACATTAAAGTCAGACTTTTCAAACACTAGTGCTGTAAGCCATCTATTCCCTCTAGTGTTATCAAGTTCTGGCATAAGACTTATCTCTTTGACATCTGCTAAAAATTCTTTATACCACTCAAATATTTCTCGTTTTTTAAGTACTCTATCTTCTATAACTTCCATTTGAGCAACACCGATCGCTGCTAGAACATTAGACATTCTATAGTTATAGCCGTATTCATTATGCTCATAGTATATATGAGCTTCTTTTGCTTGTGTGGAGTAAAACTTTGCTTTATCTATCCACTCTTTGTTAGAAGAGACTAGCATACCTCCACCCGATGTAGTTAAAATTTTGTTACCATTAAAAGAGTAAACACCAAAATCACCGAATGTTCCTGTATGTTTTCCATCATAGGTCGCACCAAGACTTTCAGCTGCATCTTCTATGAGATAGACCCCATGGAGATTACAAATCTCAGCGATTTTAACTATATCGGCACTCATACCATAGAGGTGTGTAAGTATAAGAGCTTTTGGCTTTTTCTCACACTCTAAAAGGTACTTATTAAGTAGCTTTGGAGAAAGATTCCATGACTCTTTATCACTGTCAATAAATACTACATTTGCATTTTGATAGATAATAGCATTTACAGAACCAATGAATGTAAATGTAGAAGCAAGTACATCATCACCTTCCCCTATACCCAAGACTCTAAGAGCTAAATGAAGAGCAGAAGTTCCATTACTCAGAGCAAGTGCATTTTCACTACCAGTATAACTACATATACTCTCTTCAAACTTATTTATATACTCACCTATAGGAGCGATGTAGTTACTCTCAAACACTTTTTCTATGTACTTTAACTCATTACCACTCATATGTGGAGCCGATAAAAAAATTCTTTCTTTCACTCTATATCCTTAACTATTTTACATGGTGTCCCAAAACATAATACAAAACTCTTTATGTCTCTTACAACAGTAGAACCTGCACCGATAACACTAGACTCACCAATATTTATACCCTGTATAACATTAGAACCTATACCGATATGAGAAGATGAACCAACTCTTACATTTCCTGCTATAGTAACATTTGGCGATATATGCACAAAATTTGCTATATTATTTTCATGCTCAATTATACAAGATGTATTTAAAATCACACCTTTTCCAACACAAGTTTTGGCATTTACAACCACATTTGGCATTATAACACTACCTTTTCCTATTATAGCACTACTCGAAATTATAGAACTCGGGTGCACGAGAGTAACTATTTCAAACCCAGCATCTTCCACTATGTCAAACAACATTCCTCTGATCCTGTTATCTCCTACACCAAGAGCTATTGGAATACCTGTATTACTTTGTATAGATTCAAAATTATCAAACTCATTTTCACCATCATCTATAAAAATGATCTCATCATACTCACAAGCTCTAGCAATATCTGCAACAACAAGACCATGTCCACTAGCCCCGTAAATGTATATTTTTTTATTTTTTAACAACATAGCCCCCTGTTTTTGGTGCACCTAAAAACTCGATTATATTTTCATCCTTAAGTTGTTTTATCCATCTCTCTACTGTCCGTTGTGTTATCTTTGGAAAATATGTAGATAACTCATTTGCTTTGATCGGTCCATAGTTTTTTATACATTCAAGTAAATCGTTTACTCCGACATTTACTCCGACATTTACTCCGACATTTACTCCGACATCACTCAAGGATTTTTTATTTTTATAAAAAATATTTCTCATATAGTTCTGTCGAATCTCAAAGCTATCTTTAGTATAAACTTGCAAAATCCTGTTTAAACCAGAACCTAAATGCTCAACAAGTTCAAGATCTTTATATATTCTCATGATCTCTCTGCTTATCGGTTTAGAGTAGCCTGAGAAAAACTCCTCTATATTTTTTATAGTAGAGAGTCCACCTGTTGATGTTATCTCTATTCTATCGCTAAATATCTCAAACACTGGAGGATTCTCGGTAGTATAGTCATTATGAACTATTGCATTTATGACAGCTTCTCTGAGTGCCACTCTGTCCCAAAGAGGCTGTTCTTTTCTCGTTGTGGATGTTATGAGTGCTGCCGTTTTATTTTCTATTTCCAACTTTTCTAGCACTTTTTTTGTGGCTTTTATGAGAGAGCAGTATCCATACTCATTATTTTCTATCAGGTCAACTTTATCAGTTCCTGCATACTTTGCCACTTTTATGGATGTTGCGTTTTCATCAGCCATCAAGTATGCAACATAGTTGTACTTTCCATCTTCTGTTAAAAGTTCTAAGTTTGAAGCAAATCTTTCATTGAGTATTAAACCCTTTGCTTCGTAGTATATTTTTAGTTGCTCAAAAGTTAGATCTTGTCTATGTGATTTTATTTTACTCAGAGAGTTTCTCACTCTTTTTGAAAAAAGGTCTTCTATCATATCTTGACTCATAGGCTCACTACTACTGCCAACTCTTAAGTAGCAACCTTTTTGAGACATACCATACTTCTTTATGTGGTAAGGGGCTTCTCTTCCACTAGCAACTATTACTTTTATAACATCTTTTTCTTCATGCTTTTCTAAAACCACTTCAAAAAGTCCCATGCAGGATGGAGATATATTGTGCTTTAGTTTATCTTTTATCTTCAGTTGTGTTTCATCTGCATTGCTACAGCCAACAACCTTGCCATCCTTTGCAACACCGACATAGATCAAGCCACCCTCTTTGTAGTTCAAAAAAGCAACGACTTCTTTTTCAAACATATCTGTAAGTGATTGTTTATACTCTATTCGATTTGATTCAGGATGTTGAAGCATTTTTAGTTACTGCCTTTAAACTTTTCCATAGTAGCACTACTATCTGAGCTTATATCGCTGCGTTTAACAACCTTAAGAAAAGTAAGCCAAAGGATCTTCATATCAAGTAAAAAAGATTGGTTTTCCACATACCAAGCATCGTACTCAAACTTCTGCTCCCAACTAATGGCATTACGGCCATTTACCTGTGCCCATCCTGTTATGCCAGGCTTCACATTATGGCGTTTAGATTGTCTCTCATCATAAAGGGGTAAATACTCAACAAGAAGAGGACGAGGGCCCACAAAGCTCATCTCACCCTTAAGTACATTAAATATTTGAGGAAGTTCATCTAGTGAAGCACTACGTATGAACTTACCTACTCCGACTAAACGCAGTTCATCTACTAATAGTTCTCCGTCATCATCTGTTTCGTTTGTCATAGTACGAAACTTATAGATGCCAAATACATTTGAATCCTTACCTGGTCTCTTTTGTCTAAAAAGTATAGGACTTCCCATTTTCATAAGTATCAGCATAGACACAACTATATAAATAGGTGAAAATACAACAACTAATATGAGTGCTAATAGAATATCAAAAAGTCTTTTAAACATTTTCTATCACCTCATTATATTCATCTAGTAAATACTGATGAAAATTCTTTCTATCATATTTCTCTACTATCTCATCTCTTACATTAGTACTTAAAAGTACTTTTAAATTTTCATCTACCATAAACTTTCTCATAGCATCATAAAGTACATCACTTTTTTTTGGCTCCACAACTAAACCATTTATACCATCATGTATAATCTCATTACATCCATTTATATCGGTTACGATAGAAGGTAGTTCCATAGATGCAGCTTGAAGTACTACATTGGGGAAGCCTTCTCTGTATGTTGGTAGTACAAAACAATCTGATGCTGCTAAATAAGGTCGAATATCACTCTGAAAACCTACATGCATTATACTCTTATTATTTTCTAGTATCTTTTCAGCCTTGAAAGAAACAGGGTCTAGTTCCGACTCCATTTTTCCGACGATGAAAAGAGTAACATTATCAAATTCATATGAAAGTTTGTCAAAAGCACTCATGAGTTCATCTATTCCTTTATCTTTTACTACTCTACCCACAAAACAAAAAACAAACTTCGCTTTTAGCCCATACTCGTCTTCAAGACCCTTAGAAGATTGAACAATCTCTTCCACTCTAGAGAAGTGTTCAGTGTCTATACCATTGCTACTGCCGTAACCTATCACTTTGAGTTTAGTAGGAGGGCATAGGTTTTCCTTTAAAATATACTCTTGCAATCCATATGAATTTGGATAGACTTTAGTAGCACAAAAGTATGTAATTTTTTCAACCAAGAGTAAAATCTTCTTTTTCTTTCCAACTGCTTCCATAACAGGTAGTCCCGCAACTGTATGTAATCTATGAGGAACTCTACATATAAAAGCAGCTAGCATACCGACTATACCTGCTTTTGGAGTGTGTGTATGAACTATCTCTGGTCTTTCTCTTAAAATGAGTCTCACCATCTGCACTAATGAAACCAAATCTTTTACAGGAGTAATCTCCCTACTCATATCCAATGCAACAGTTCGTATACCTTCTACGGATTCTACCTCTTGCAACTCTTCTCCTGTACTAGCAACCCCTACAACTTCAAAGTACTCATTCATAAACAGAAGCTGATCTTTTAGTAATATTTTTAAAGATATTGGTACGGTTGCGATTCTAATAAGTTTATCTTTCATAATAATATCTCTTTTTCAAAAATTTTAATTATCTTATCTATATTATATTCTTTGGCTCGCTCTAAAGACTTAAATTTTAAAGTTTCTCTTAGTTCTTTATTTCTCATAACTTCTAAAATATGCTTAGATAAATGTTCAGTATCACCAACTTTAAACAAAAGACCGAATTTATCTTCTAATATTTCAGATGGCCCTGATTTACAATCAGAAGATATCACAGGCAATCCACAAGCCATCGCTTCTATCAGTACATTTGGAAAGCCTTCTATCTCAGAAGTCATAACAAATAGCTCTGATTTATCTAGATAATAAAATGGATTATCTACATTCCCTAAAAAGACAACGATATCTTTTATACCTAAACTTTTAGCATATTCCACCAACTCTTCCATTAATTCTCCATCACCTAAAAAAAGAAGTTTTACATTTGGTAATTTTGTATAAATATTTGAAAACGATAAAATCAAATCCTTATGTCTTTTTAAAGGAATCAAGCGTCCGACTGAAATAATATACTTTAGTTGTTCATCAATCTCTTTTACACCTTTTTGAGAGATTAAGTGATTTACTTGCTTTATATCTATAGGATTAGGAATTGAAATATGTCTTGTTTTAACTTCCATTAAATCTTCTAAATCATTTTTTACACCATTAGAATTTGAAATTATTAAATCTGATTTATTAAAAAGTGTACTCACTAAAAATAGATTTATCCTTCCTAATAATCCTTCATTTAAATATCTTGATGTTGTACTTCGTATATTTATAATTTTTTTTCCTCTAAAACCAAAAAAATGAGTTAATATATTTATATAATTAGGTCGATATAAAAAAGAAACTATTGTATCTATACTATTTACCTTAGAAAACTTAGCAATTTTATAGGCTATTATTGGCAGCTCAAATAATTTTCTAACAGCACTTTTCTTCCCACTATGCAAAATATAAGGTTTTATGTTTTCTGGAAGTTCATATGTGATTCCATCTTCCATCATGATAAGATACACATTGATACCTTCTATTTTATCTAAATGTTTTAGCAAGATAGAAATCACTCTTTCTGCTCCACCTTTATTCATACTTATTGCTAAAAAAACTATATTTTTATGTAACATTTTTCATTCTCTTTGCATAATAAACTATAGAAAAAAGATAAAAAAACATAGGTATTATCATAGTTTTCTGTCTAACAGCAATTCCTAAATTTGCAATCATATTTGACATAAGAAATGTAAAAATAATTATAAAAATGATGCTAAATATAGAAACATCTGTCCATTTAATATATTTTCTAAATTTCACTATGTATAGAGTCATAGATAAATATATAATATTTTCAACTGAAACAATTAGTGATAATATACTTCCTGATTCAAATAATGGTCTGTAAAGAAATGAAAATAGTTTCATAAAAAAGTTATACTCTTTGATGTCAATACTTGATCCTCCAGCAGTATTATATCCTTGTCTTTTTTCTATATACTCTCCAACAGCAGTTGGATCTATATCTTTTAGTCCTATATACTCAAGTAGCAAATTCATAACACTCACAGTAACTAGGGCAATCAATAATAGTATAAAAACTTTTTGATAAAATTTTATATTTGAATAAAATAAGGTCAAGATACCAAAACTTATAACAATAAGAAAAGCTATATGTGGTCTTACTAAAAATACAAGAAAAAGAGATATCAAGATAAAAATTATTTTTTTATACTGTAAAGAATAAACCAATAAAGCTAGAGCAAAAAATATGAATGAATCTTTACCTATTCCAACTGTCCAAAAATGAATATTTGGCAAGAAAAAAATAAATATTAAAGTTTTTTTTAATCCAAACTCTACCTTATTTAGTAGCTGAAACAACATATAAAAGCCAAAATATGCGAATGAAGCAAAAAGTAATGTCATGTTTAAATAAGAGAAATCAAGATATTTTATAAAAACATAGGTAATATTTTTAATAAAATGTGTCCCGTATGTAAAATGAAAATTGAAATATTCTAAATCATTACTAACATGATAATAATACTGTATAGAATCGGCATTATTACTAAATGACATAAAATAATATACATAAGCGAAAAATAAATGATAAACATACAACAATAGCAAAATTAAAAATCTATTAGCATTTTTATAGTTATGTATATACACAAATAATAAAGTTGTGCTAATTATTAATAGTGTGTAAAAAGTATTATATAGTATCATTTACTTAATCTTTCTAATTATCCAGTATATTTTTGAGAATAGTGTATTTATTAAACCAAAAGATTGGTATTTTAAACTAATTACATCAACAAAAGATTTATGATTTTTAGATACAAAATTTTCTAATGCTAAATATTCATTATCATCCATCTCATTTGGATGAACACAACATGTCCATATACCAAATGGCATTGTTCTATAATGCCACAACTGTTGAGGAATCCAATTAAAACCATATTTTTTAAAAGGGAACAGTGCCACTCCATCGCTAACTATCTGTATATTAGTATGCTCTTTTAGAGCTTTTAATGTATTTTCATCAAAAGTATGTGATGGAGCCACCCATATATTAGTGTCAATACCCTCTTTTTTAAATATCCTTATACCTTTTTGTATTTTAAGTATTTGCTCTGCTAAAGAGAGCCCTGCAAACTCAGATTTATGATTAAAAGGAACTAGTCCTGATTCTTTAGATATATATACATGGTCATATCCGTGTAGTGCTATATGCCATCCTTTGTTTTGCCATTTTCTAACCTTATCCCAAAAATTATTATCTATTTTATCTTTTATTAGTTTAGAATCTTTATTATTTGGTACAACTGCAATTATCGGTTTAATATCAAACTTATCACATAAATCTTCAATTTTTTGCCATTTAGAATTATCCATTGTTGAGCAAGCATCATCAAATCTAACTATATATTTAGCAAACATTATCATACTCTTCAAGGACATTTAAATATTTATTACCAACAAATCTAACTAAAAAATTTAACGAATGCTTCATTGAGATAGTATCTTTACCATTTATTTTTAATAATTTATTAAGTGTTTCAACATAAAGTTGCTTTTGTCCTATGGGTATTAAATTCCCGAATTCTCCATTATTCAAAATCATCTTAGGTCCTCCATGACAATTTGTAGATATAACTGATGTCCCTTGACTTAACGCTTCAACTAAAACATTTCCAAAGCCTTCAAAATCAGAAGTTAATGCAAATATATGTGCATATTTAAAATAAGGATAAATATTATTTTTAAAATTTAATATTTTTACTATATTTTCTAAATTTAAATCATTTATTAAATTATTTAAATTATCTTTTTCATTCCCTTCTCCTATAATTACAAGTCTAGCTGAACTATTTACTTTAGATAGCTGAAAGAAACATTCAATTAAAAATTTATAGTTTTTTTCTGTGCTTAATCTTCCAACAGATAAAATAACTTTTAATTCATTATCAAGAAACCACTTATCGGTAATGTCTTCATTAGCTAATTCAATAAAATTATTTGGTAATACTGGATTTACTATGACTATTATTTTACCTGAAGAGGTGATACTATACTTTACTAAATCATCTTTAGTATTATTTGAATTGGCGATTATTTTATCTGCCTTATTATATGTGAACTGCAATATTATATACCAAATATTTTTTTTAATAAAATTTAAATTTTTTATTTTGTCTAGTGTACTTGCCTCTCTATATACTAAACTATTCAATTTAAATCCAATTGAAGCTAATCCTGTAATAATATTACTATCTCTCATTACAGAAAGGTAATACCTTTCCTTGTTAACTTTCAAATACTTTCTTAAAGGAAATATTGCATATCTTATTTTATCAATACTTAAAAAAATAATATTTACTTCTGTATCAATAAGATTTAAATAAGGACCACTATTTACCATAACAATTAAATCAACATTATGATTTATTGATACATAATAATTTGCTAAATTTACAGCTACTTTTTGAGCTCCACCCCCATTTAAGTTAGGAGTTATGATAGTTATTTTCATTTTATAATTTTTCTTGATATTGTTTTCCTCAATACAATTGGAAATATTTTTATTAAAATAATTGGTATATATAATATTTTTGTAATTACTGAAATATTTTTTGATATTAATATTGACTTTAAATGTAGCAAAATAACTTTTATACCCCTATTCAAATATTGTCCAAATCGAAAAGGTTGATTTATTAATGTTTGTATTTCAGCAACTGCTCTTAATAATGGTTTCCCTTTAAATAATACTGCATAGTTTCTAAATAAATCATTTAATAATCCATCATAATGATATCCCCAGTCTTTTTTTGCGCCTTCTGTAACTTTTACTGGATATTCAGTAATATATAAAAAATCTCCACGAAGCATATTAAATCCTATAAAATAAACAAACAAATATATATTATTGACAGTATTAGTTTTATATGATTCAAATGTATTTTCTCTTAAAAAAGTCATTCCTGATAATTGGTTACCTAAATACATCTTTAACGAAGCCATAGCATAGCCAAGTTTAAATCTTTGTCTTTTTTCTCCAATTCCCCTGCTTCCAACAATTTCATTTTCCTTTGTCACCCCTAGAATACTATTAAGTATAACAGTTGGAGCATTTTCTAATTGTATTTCAGAAACAACATCTTTTAAATAATTCATATCAATAAAATCATCATCTCCTATATACATTACATATTTTCCAACAGCTTTTTCTAAAACAAATAATGCATTTTTTTCTAAGCCAATATTTTCTGATTGTTTATAAATCACAATATTAAAATTATTTTCTTCTATAATTGCATTTAATTTTTCTACTGTATTATCTGGTGAAAAATTATCTGAAATAATTATTTCTACAGAATCTTTTATATGTAATTTTTCAATATAATTTATTAGTAACAATAAATTTCTAGTTATATCTTCCACTCTATTATAAGTTGGTAATAAAATTGACAGTAACATTATAAATCCTTTAAGATATTCGTATATATCTCTGTTAATCGTAAATTTCTTTCTTCTATTGAAAAAGTATCAACAAGATGATTATGGCAATTTGCACCCATTTCTTGAAGTACCTCTTTATTGTTATATAAATACTCAAGTTTTTCAACCATTTTATTAATCATCTCTTCAAACTCTCCATTGCTGTACTTTTTCTGAATCAATGAAACAAATTCGTCATAGTCTTTGTAATCTAGCCCAATATTATGTTCATAAAGTGAGAATGGTGGTTCAATAAGGTAACCACATTTATTGTCAATTATTATTTCAGCTTTATCAAATATATGACTACTAATCATTGGTAAAGCATATGCTAATGCTTCAATATAAACACCATATGAATCATGTAAACATGGGAACAAAAAAACATCTGCTTTATTAAATAAATAATTTTTTCTTTCTGATGAAAGCATTGGTGTATTAATAATTTCTATATTGTCAGAAATATTAAAGCTATTGGGAACATCATTACATGCAATAGTAAATTTAGTTTCAGGATGATTTTTATTAAATTTATTAAATGCTTGAATTGCTGCGAATGTTCCTTTCACCCAAAATTTATTTCCTATATTCAATATTCTAAATGTATCTTGATCTTTCTTTTGATTACTTTTTATTGGATCACTAGCAGGTCGAACAAGATGAATTTTATGTTCAATACTAGAGATATCTATATACTTCTCCATTTCTCTAATAGTACCATTTGACCATACTATAATTGCTTTACATAAATCAGACTCTAAAATAACTAAAGAGTTATTTACACTATCAATCATTTTTTTATAATCTCTCGACACACCAGACATAAAAAGTAAATGTTCAAATTCAATAATAAATGGTTTTCTATTATCTAGAGGAATATCATTTATATAATGATTTAATGTACTAAATTGCTTTAATACATAATTAACTGGAGGATTTTTATAATATGTACTTAATACATTATGTCCTGCATAACGAACATACACTCCACTGTTTCTAAAAATAGAGTTAAATAATCTTGCAAAATATACTGTTAATTTAGTATACATGAACTTCCTTTTTTATAGTTTCGATATAAATCATAGAACTTATATAATATAAGCATTAATACAATTATTCTAATATTGTTATCGTATTTTTCGAAATAGAAAAATGAATTATCAATTAAAACCATTATACTAAATCCTGAAATTAAATATAATGAAGTTTTAATAAAATTAAATGGTAAATAATAAAACTTTTGAGAGTAATATATTGTGATAACAATTACTATCAAAAATGATAAAATTGAAGAATATAATGTACCATACAGTCCAAATAGATTTATAAAAAAATAATTTAAAATTATATTTAAAATCATTCCAATAAATATTGCATACATTTGATATTTTGTTTTACCACTTATATTTATACCACTTACATAGAAATAATTCAATCCATATATTATTGATGAAAATATAAAATATTTAACCATTAATGATGATTCTTGATATTCTACTGGTGCAACTAATTCTACTACAAGAGGAGATATAATTACTAAGGATACACCCGCTAATATATATAATTTAACTATAATATCATAGAGGGAAATTATTTCATGATGTTTGTTCTCTTTTGCTAGTTTGTAAACATATTGTGTAAATACTATATTAATTGGGGTAATAATAACAAGAACAACCACTGAAGCAATTTTATATCCAAGGGAATATAATGCTAAGTCTTCTAGAGTAAGAAAATATTTAATAAAAAATCTGTCAGACATAGTTAGTACAAAATAGGCTATTCCCGATGGTACAAAAGGTAATGAGAACAAAAGTATTTCTTTGTACAAAGTTTTATCAATATATAAACTTATTTTCTGTTCTTTAGATATTAGTAAAAACAATATAAATGAATAAAAGAATGTAACAACAGAATGTGCAAGCAGTAACATTATTAAATTATTATTATATAAGACAAGAGAAACATAGCTAACAATCAAAAGAAAAGTATAATAAATTAAATTAATTATACCTACTTTTAAAAAATACTTATTTGCTAAAAAATACCTTTGACTTAGTAAAGATGATGACAGTAAAAATTGTTTTCCTAAGATGAGGACAACTAATGTAACCGATGAAAATATACTAATACTTTTCTCATCATAAAAAATACTAAAAATGATAGATACAAATAATAATATTGAAGCACATACAAAATGTATTGTATAAATTGTTGATATTATATTAGAAATATTATTTTTATATAATAGATAATATCGTGTAAATGCCGATGGTAATCCAAATGTAAAGAACACAATTACTATTTGTGCGAAAGAAAATAACAACTCCAATAAACCATAATTTTCCATTGTTAG
>Ga0256826_1001988_pt1 | contig 12625 bp, 14 predicted proteins | sample CV79metaG_FD_185975 | JGI IMG/M metagenome (GOLD analysis project Ga0256826, IMG submission 185975) | Hydrothermal vent microbial communities from East Pacific Rise, Pacific Ocean - CV79 | ecosystem: Environmental > Aquatic > Marine > Hydrothermal vents | place: Pacific Ocean: East Pacific Rise... | reverse complement strand
ATATATTACTCACCCGTGCGCCACTAATCCACCTAGCAAGCTAGGCTTCATCGTTCGACTTGCATGTGTTAAGCACGCCGCCAGCGTTCATTCTGAGCCAGGATCAAACTCTCCATAATTAATTATGAAAAGAAAAAGTAATTTTATTACTGATCTTTTGCCCAAGAATTAAAATTCATTGGCTTTGTTTTTACTCGTATTAAAACTGCTTAAAGTCTTTAATCAGAGCTTCTAATGCATAAGTTAGGATAGAAAAAAATTTAGTTTTTTTCTATCTTGTGCTTTAGCACTAAATAGTTATCTATACTATTTAGGGAACTTAAATGATAAATCATCTAAGAATTCAAATAGAATAGACGGTTGTTGTTTTATTAGTTATTTCTAAGTAATATAAACTTGTTCGTTAGAACTAGTCCTTCTTACTTGCTTAGTTTTCAATGATCTCAAACATTCTCTTGACTCTTCAACTCGAAGTGTCCGTAACCTCTTTAAACAAGGTGTCTCTGTTTGTGGATGGGAATTATAGGAGATTAAACCTTTAATGTCAATAGCATTATAAAAGAATTTATAAATTTTCTTCATAATGTTTATTTTAGATTAGTTTTACTTATTTAAAACAGCCTAATAATTAGTTCTATTATATGTAAGCCTATTTTGAGTATATTGTGTGTTACTTTTTATTTACTCTTTATCTATAAAATCAATCTAAATAAATATCTTTCTAACTAAGATATAACAAGGAAACAATATGGGATTATATGACCGTGACTATGCAAGAGGAAACTCTTTCACTTATGAAACTTCGAGTCGTGATGACTCACAAATTATCTCTTTTGTAAAAGAGACTTATAAACTTTTTGCTGCATCTATGATGGCTGGTGCTGTTGGTGCTTATGTTGGTGTTCCTTTAGCTGGAACTATTCAAGCTATGTTTTTGCCTCTATTCGCTTTAGAGATTGGACTTTTGATAGGTCTACAGTTTGTAAAGAGAAAACCGGGTATAAACTTAATGGTAATGTTTGCTTTTGTTTTTATGACAGGACTTATGCTTGCTCCTCTTTTAGCTAGAACACTTGGAATGAGTGGTGGAGCTTCTATAATAGGAAATGCTTTTGCAATGACTTCAGTTGTGTTTGGTGCTATGAGTTTTTATGCTATTAAGACTACGAAAGATTTTACTAGTTATGGGAAACCTCTTATGATTGCTCTTTTAGTTATCATCGGTTTCTCAATTCTAAATATCTTTCTTGGCAATCCAATGATACATGTTATTCTTTCGGGTGCTATTGTAGTTTTATTTAGTATTTTAGTAATTTTTGATACTCAAAATATTATGCGTGGTGCTTATGAGACTCCTATTGATGGAGCGATTGCTCTTTACTTAGATTTTTTAAATATTTTTACTGCACTTTTACAACTATTTGGTATTTTTGGAAGTGATGACTAACTCTCTCTCACCCGAACTATTTCGGGTGGTTGATGCCAACCTTAACCGTCTTAAAGAAGGTATTCGTGTTGTTGAGGATATCATGAGATATCGTGATAACAACAAAACTCTCTCTCAAAAACTTAAAGCACTCCGTCATCTGGCTCGAATTGATGAATACAAAGAGCTACTTCAAAATCGTGATAGTATAAACGATGTTCTTCGTTCTACTACAGAAAGTGAACTAAATAGAACTGATATAAGTAGTATTATTCTTGCTAATTTTAAACGTGCACAAGAGTCAAGTCGGGTACTAGAAGAGCTTTTTAAACTCTACAGTAAAGAGTATAGTGAAAATTTTAAACATATTAGATATGAACTTTATGATTTAGAAAAAGAGATAGTTCTTTTAACTTGAGATAAAGGCTACTTCAAACTCTAAGTAGTTTAGAGGGTACTCTCTCATAAGCTGCTTCATCTCTTTAAAACTTAGAAGATTGCGTGAACCACTGACTCCACTGCGTTTTATATACTTAAACATCTCTCTGACACTCTTAAACTCTAGCTTATACTCTACTACTTCAAACTTTACATCAAAATACTTCTTTTGTAAAAGATTTATCTCTTTTGAAGATAACAAGAGAGAGTCTATTTTTGCTGTTTTGTTTAAAGTTTTAAAGGTATTTGAAGTAAAAATAGCAAAAGATATAGGGGCATTAAGTTTTTTTATATGTTCAAAAACATTTTGAAGACTCTCAGACCATTGAAGAGCTGAAGCTGAAAATATATGCTCATACCTAAAAGTAGAAAGATTCTCAAAAAGAGTTAAATCATTAAAATCTCCATAAATACACTCAATTTTTTTAGACTTAGGATGTAACTCTAACATTCCAGGTGCAAAATCTACTCCTGTAAAATGTTTATACTTCCAATCAATCTTTTTACATAGTGCTCCACTTCCACAGCCCAAGTCTAAAATATATTTAGGCTTAGATGTGACTAGAGATAATAACTTATCGACAACAAGATTTTGAATTAGATTATGTTGCTCATAATCTTGAGCATTCTTCGAAAATTCTAAACTTACTTTCATTTTTTATTTATAACTAATGAAAGTATAAAGATAGATATTACACAGAGCACTATAGTTGCACCTGAAGGTAAAGAGAAGTAAAAAGAGAGGCTCATACCAAAGGCCACACTAAAGAGTGCGAAAAAGAGAGATATGAGCATTGTATTTTTAAATCCTACTCTATACTGAAGTGCAGATACAGTTGGAATAACCATTAATGCTCCAATAAGAAGACTTCCAACAACACGAATACTCAAAGCTATGATAATTGCGACAACTGTTACAAGTAGAAAGTTTAAAAATTTTACTTTTATACCACTTGTTTTAGCTACTTCTTCATCATAAGAGATAAAATATAACTCTTTTGAAAACATAAGTAAAAAGGCAAGTGAAACACTTCCAAATATAACAATAGTCATCACATCCTCATAACTAACAGATAAAATAGATCCAAATAGATATGAGAATAGAGAGTTATTAAAAGCTCCACCTAAAGATACAATGATAATAGCAACAGCTAAAGATCCTGAAAGTAGTATAGATAAAATTGCATCAGAGTAGAGACTAAAAGTACTTCTTAGATACTCTATGAGCCAAGCAGACAGCACTGCTACAATAACTGCCATCCAGAGAGGATTGTATCCACCTACTAGTCCAACAGCAACACCAACAAGTGCTGAGTGTGCCAATGTTTCACTCATAAGAGAGTATCGTTTTAAAACTATAAAAGTTCCACTAATAGAAGCTAGAGTAGCAATAAAAAGCCCTGCAATAAAAGCTCTCTGCATAAATTCATATTCAAACATCTCTAACATAGTTAATGCTCGTGCTTATGGTTATGGATTAGGTGAGCTTCAATTCCATAGAGTTCACTAACTTCTTCACAAGAGAGTGTCTCTTTTGGGTTATTACAGATTGTAGCTTTTTGATTAATCGTAAAAAGTCTTTGTATATCATCTGCAATTACACCTATGTCATGAGTGATAAATAAGATAGTTATCTTCTCTTGTGTATTTAACTTAGATAAAAGAGTATAGAAGCGTTGTTGAGAGACCATATCTACACCAGTATTTGGTTCATCAAGAATAAGAATTTTCGGATTTGAGGACAAGGCACGGGCTATCATTACACGTTGACGCTGTCCACCAGAGAGTGTTCCTACCATTTTATCTTTTAGGTTCAATACATCCATTTTCAACATTGCATCTTCTACGGCATGCTTATCTTCTTGGCTTTTTGAACTAAAGAGGCTGCGTTTTGCTACTCTACCCATGCTTACAATATCTTCTACCGTTGCGGGAAAGTTCTCATCAACAAGAGAAGCTCTTTGAGGAACATAGCCTATTTTATTCCACGCATTAAATGATTTAACACTTTTACCAAAGATTTTCACTTTCCCACTTGATGGTTTTTCAAGTCCTAACAAAATACGTATAAGTGTAGTTTTACCTCCACCATTTGGACCAATAATAGCAATGTACTCACCCTCAAAAATTTCTAATGAAATATTTGAAAGAATATGCTGTTCTCTTACATTAAAATTTAAATCTTTAACATCAAAGATAGGAACTTTAAACTTTAGTTGCACTTAAGAGCCTTAGATAATTTGTTTAAATTTACATACATAATATCTTCATAGCTAGCATCTTTTTTAGCCTCATCTGCAGTAATATTTCCAAGTGGCTGAATCACTTCAAGTTTTACTTTAGCATCATTTGCTACGGTAGTAATAGCCTTATCATTTACAAAACTTTCAAAAAAGATTGTTGATATCCCCTCATCTTTAATCTCTTTAAAAATTCTAGTTATATCACTTGCACTAGGCTCAGCTTCTGGAGAAAGCCCACTTAGAGACTCTACATTAAAATGATAATTTTGAGATAAATACCCTATAGCATTATGATTTACTATAACTGTGTCAAAACGACATGAAGAGAGGTTCTTTTTATACTTTTTATCAAGTTTTTGAAGCATATGAGTATAGTTAGCTGCATTTTTTTCATACATCTCTTTGTACTTTGGTCTTAGTACAATCAACTCATTTTTTATTAGCTCTGTTGCATTTTGCATATTTGTAAAATCTAACCAATAGTGAGGATCAATAGTGTTATGAGCACACTGCTTATCATTATGTTTATGGTGCTCGTGTTCATCAGCATCTAATTCTCGAAGTTTTACATGTTTACTCATGTCGATAGCTCTGTTCTTAAAAGAGAATCCATGTGTCCAAGGCTCTAAGCCTGCTCCACTAAAAAAAACTAATGAGCTTTTTTCGATATCTGCCATAAGCTTAGGTGTTGGCTCAAAACTATGAGGATCAACACCAAAAGGTAAAATATTTATAATTTCTACACTATCTCCCGCAATATGTTTTGTAATATCATAAAGAGAAAATGTACTTACAGCTACCATTGGAGTATCGTTAGCTGCGTTTTTTGCATTGTCACTATTTGTCACATACATCTGTAACAAAAATGTTAAAATAACTAAAATAAAAATTACATTTCTAAAGTCTTTCATAAATATTTTCCTCAGTAAATTGAATTGAAATTATACCCTCTTTTAAATGGTTTTTCTTGAATTTGATAATATAAGATTATTTGGATATAATTCGCCACTTTTATTTTAGGAATATACATGACAACTAGTCTTTTAGTTATTATCCAAATCGTTTTAGTTATTATCTTAGTAATAGCTGTACTTTTACAAAAAAGCTCAAGCATTGGTCTTGGTGCATACAGTGGCTCAAATGAGTCTGTTTTTGGAGCAAAAGGTCCAAACAGTTTCTTAGCAAAAGCTACTTTTACAATCGGTTTTTTATTTATTGTTAACACAATCACTTTAGGTTATATGTACTCTCAAGCTGCACAATCGTCAGTAGTAGACGAAATGGTTGAAGAGACAAATATTGTTGCTCCAGCAATCACAACACCTGCAACAGTAGAAACTGATACAAAAACAGAAGGAAATTAAGATGTTAAACGAAATTTTTGACAACTGTAACACTAAAATGCAAGGTAGCGTTGACCATATGCACCGTGATTTTAAAACACTCAGAACTGGAAAAGTTCTTATATCTGTGCTAGATAATGTAAAAATCGACTACTATGGTACTCCAACACCACTTGACCAAATTGGTTCTGTTATAGCTACAGATGCAACTACTATCGTTATAAATCCTTGGGAAAAAAATCTTTTGCCAGATGTTGAGTCTGCTATTTTTGCTGCTAACATCGGAGTAAATCCAAATAATGATGGTGATGTTATCAAACTTTTCTTTCCACCTATGACTGTTGAGCAACGTCAAGAGTCTGTAAAACAGATGAAAGGTATGGGAGAAAATGCAAAAGTAAGTATCAGAAATGATAGACGTGACTCTAACGATAAAATCAAAAAACTTGAAAAAGAGAAAGAGATTACAAGTGATGAGTCTAAAGCTGCACAAGAGAAGATTCAAAAAACAACTGACAAATTCATCGCTACTATTGAAACTACTTTAAAAGAGAAAGAACAAGAGATTTTAAAGGTTTAATGATGGATGTTAAGAAAATTTATATGGATGCAGATGCTCTTTTAGAGGGGCATTTTAAACTAAGTAGTGGTAATCACTCACAGTTTTACCTACAATCTGCAAAAGTATTAGAAGATCCAAAGACTGCAAAAGTTCTTGCTGAAGCTTTAGCTCTACAGATCAAAGAGAGTGCTCTAGAGATAGATACAGTATGTGCTCCAGCACTTGGTGGTCTTATAGCTGGTTTCGCTCTTGCAACAGCTCTTGATGTGCGTTTTATCTTTGCTGAGCGTGTTGATGGTGTTATGACTATTAGACGTGGGTTTGAAGTAAGTAAGGACGAAAAAGTTCTTATGTGTGAAGATATCATTACAACTGGTGGTTCTGCTATGGAAGCAGCTCATGCAGTCGAAGCACTTGGTGGAAAAATTGTCGGTGCAGCAGCACTAGCAAATCGTGGTTTTTGTAAACGTGAGAACTCAGATATAACTACAAAACCAAACTGTAAACTACCAACTGATATTCCATTTTTTGCCTTAGCTGATTTTACATTTGAGATGTATGCACCTGATGCTTGTCCTCTATGTAAAGATGGTAGCGAAGCTATAAAACCAGGCTCAAGAGGAAACTAAATCATCTTTAAGAACTATACTAAAGAGAGCACCCTCTTTAGTATTTTTAACTAACAGTTTTCCTCTACAGTGATCTTCTACAATTGTTTTACTCATATAGAGTCCCAATCCAGATCCATTTTTTTCTAGTTTCGTTGAGAAATAAGGCTCAAACACCTTATCTAAAATTGCATTATCAATTCCACCTGCATTATCAGATATTTCAAGTATATAATTATTTTCTTCTGCACCTTTAAAAGTAGCTATTTTTATATATGGATTTTTGATTTCATTATCATGTAGTGCCTCTTCTGCATTTTTAATTAAATTTAAAATTACCTGCTTTAGCTCATTTGAAAAGCTATAAAACTCTGCTTCACATTTTAAGTTAAGAACTAATTTTATATTTTTATTAACAATAGATTCCTCAACAATATCAAGAACTGAATGAACTAATTTTGAGTAGCTAAGAAGCTCTACACTTTTATTTGGTTTAAAAAAGTTTCTAAAATCATCAATAGTATCACTTAAATGTTGGGCATATACAGAAATCTTTGCTGTCATCTCTTCTATAGTTTTATTATCTGCTTTATCAAGTTGAGCTTTGAGACTTAGAGCTGCACTTGTTGCACTAATTGCAGATAAAGGTTGTCGCCACTGATGAGCTATCATACTTATCATTTCACCCATTTGAGCTAGTTTTGATTGATGTTGAATAAGTCTTTCTTTGCTCTTTAATTCTGATAAATCCATCATTGTTGTCATTCGTACACGTGCCCCATCATGAATAATATACTTAGCACTAATAAGTGTTGGGAACTCTGTTCCATCTTGCTTTTTCATGATTAGTTCATAAGGTTCTGAGACATCTGATTTTAAAGCTTCTTTTACTATTGGTATTGATTTTTCTGGTAAAACAGCAGTGATAGGAACGCCCTTTACATCATCAATACTTTTATAGCCAAACTTCAATAGAGCAGATTTATTCATACTAATGAGTAGACCATCTTCGCTATGAAATGCAATCATAACCATTGATGTCTCTATCAAATCTTGAAAATTATGCAGTGATTCATTTAGTTTTGTATTTTTATCTTCAATTTCTACTATTGATTGTTGGACTCGACTCTCAAAAGTCTCTTTAAGAAGAATATTTTCTTTTAGTGATAGGTACTGCTTATACCCATTTTTAAGCATAACTATCATAAATATAAAGGTTGTTATGGCAAATATTTCAAACATCTTCCCACCATGATAAAAGAAAACAGTTACTATAGAAAAAGAGTTAAGTAGTACATAAACGGCAAAAGCATGAAATACACCAACAAGAGTGGAAATAGAGCCTGCAATCATTGAAACAATCAGTGTTCCCATCAGAAATAGCTCTAAATCGGGAACCTTTAAATAGCTATAGATAAGTGCTCCGCCATAAAGTACAGCTGTTAAAACAACAACAAATAATAGAAACTGAATATGTATCTTCATATCACTGTTTGGTTTACTATTAAGATAGGATATTCTTTTTATAAGCGTTACTCTAGCTATGTACATAACGACATTTAAGAGTAGCCATATCGCTAAATAAAAAAAGGATATATACTCTTCGTATGCATAAGCAAGAAGAACAGGGGTAAATATATTAACAATAAAGGCACCCGAGAGGGAACCCTTTACCATGATATCTATTAGCGAAGGATGGTAATCTATATCATTAAATTTTTCAAACATCTATTGAAGTAGATTAACTACATTTGAAGAGATATTGTTTGATTGAGCCTGAGCAAAAGAACCTACTTGAGACATAATGTTTGCTTTTGAAAAGTTTGCACTCTCTTGAGCGAAATCTACATCTCTTATTTGGGATTCTGCAGCTGCTATATTTACCTGTGTTATAGAAATATTACTCACATTCGCTAGTAGTTGGTTTTGTGATGCCCCAAGAGTAGCTCGGGTATCATCAATACTGCTCATTGCACTATCTATTGAGTTAAGAGCAGCAGCTGCACCAGAGTCTGTTGTAACATCAATTGATCCAACAAGAGAAGAGACACTACTATCTGCAATACTAAAACTACTTGTATCACCTGCATTTGCACCTGCCTGAGTGATAAATGTTCCATCACCGCTACTACCACCTGTTCCATCTAATAGTTTAATGCCATTAAAGCTAGTAGAGTCTACAATCTGCTGAGAAGACTCTAATAATCCATCTATCTCTTGTTGAATTATAGCTTTATCATCAGAACTCATAATTCCATTTGATGCTTGAAGTGTTAAGACTCTAACTCGTTCCATATTATCATTGTATCCATTGAGTGCTCCATCAGCAGTCTGAATCATTCCAATACTATCGTTGGAATTCATAATGGCTTGACCTAGTCCGGAGACTTGTGCAGATAATTCATTTGCTATTCCAAGACCGGAAGCATCATAAGCTGCACTACTATTAGTAGCTGAAGAGAGACGGTTTAGAGAGTTATTGAGAGTGTTTGATCCTGCATTTGAATGAAGGTTCGCTCTCATTGCACTTATATTTGTATTTATAGAAAAACTCATAATTTCCCCTTTAGTATAAAAGCTGTTTAAACTATTATAGCACTTTATAAATTAACTATATTTTAACTGACAAGTTATCATTCTTTCAACTAAAACACGAGCAATTTCGACTTTACCATCTACAATAACTGTTATATCAAGATCTTCAAGCTTCTGCTTCTCTTCTAAAGAGACAACTTTTACTATTAAATTTACATTTTTTGAATGCTTTAAAATTGCTTCACATATTGATCTTTTTTTATCAAGATTATCTAAGGTAACTATAACTGCTGCTGCTTTTTCTACATGAAGGGCATTTAAGATGGAGAGTTTTGATGCATCACCTAAATAAGCTTCATGCTCATCATGAAGGGCTTCTTTGACATGTTTATTTGAGTTATCGACTACAACATAAGGTGCATCTATCTCATCAAGATGTTTTGTTACAAACTTCCCTACTATACTGTATCCACATACTATTACATGATTTTCTCTTTTTGCTAAGGCTGACATATCAGTATGAACATCCTTATCTTTAATAAGACTATCTACAACAAAATTAATTTGTGTAATAAAAAAAGGTGTTAAGACCATAGATAAAACAACTATAAGAACAAGTAAAGAGCTAATATCATCACTTAAAAGCCCTCCACTCTCAGCCACTGCAAAAATCACAAAAGAGAACTCTCCAACTTGAGATAGAGAGAGTGCTGTTTTAAGCGATGTTGATGATGTTGAGGATAAACGCAGTAAGCTAAACATAATAATACTTTTAAGTATAAATATAATAACAAACAGACCTACAATTAAACCAATATGATCGATAAAATAAATAACATCTATTTTCATTCCAACTGTTACAAAGAATGTTCCTAAAAGAATATCTTTAAATGGTGCTATATCTGTTTCAACCTTATGGTGATATCTAGTTTCAGCGATAATCATACCTGCAACAAAGGCCCCCAAAGAGTAAGTAAAACCCATGTAATGAGCTAAAAGTGAAGCACTAACAACTATAAATAAAACAGAGCCCATAAAGAGCTCATCTAGTTCTGAAGATGCTGAAAAATGAAGTAGCCAACTCATAGCGCGCTTCCCTACAATAAAAAGAGATCCGATAACTACAACAGCACTCATTGCAGTATGAGTTAAAATTGTAAATACTGATTCATTACCCTCTTTTGTTAAAAAAGCGATTAGAATTAAAATAGGGATAACTGCAATATCTTGAAAAATTAAAATTCCTGTTGCACGTTGCCCATAAGGTGTATAGATCTCTTTTGAACTCTTAAGATAACTAAGAACAACGGCTGTAGAAGAGAGAGCGAATGCAAGTGAAATAATAATAGAAGATTTTGTATCTAAGGAAAAAATATAATGACTTATAAGATAAGAGATTATTGCTGTAAAACCAACTTGCATCACCCCATTTCCAAAAATCTCTTTTTTCATGGTTCCCATTTTTGCTAAAGATATCTCTAGTCCTATGGTAAACATTAAAAAGACTATACCAAATTCACCTACTAATTCTAGGGCATGAGAGTCACGAGCAACTCCTAAATCAAAGGCATAAACAATGATTGTACCTGTTAAAATATAACCTATAATTTGTGAAATACCAAATTTCTTTAAAAAGATATTGAGTACGATAGAGATACCTAATGCAGCAATTACATAGAGGAGAGTGTTTTCCATTTTTAATTCTTTACTTATTTTTTAAGTCATTATATACTATAATCGCGATAATTATTACTAAATAGGACTATTTTATGACTAAATACATTTTTGTTACCGGTGGGGTTTTATCTTCTCTTGGAAAAGGGATTACTGCAGCTAGTGTTGGTACACTTCTAAAACACTCTGGTCTAAATGTAGGAATGTTAAAAATTGACCCATATATCAATGTTGACCCTGGAACTATGAGTCCGCTAGAGCATGGTGAAGTTTTTGTAACAAAAGATGGTGCAGAGACTGACCTTGACATTGGAAACTATGAAAGATTTTTAGATAGTTCTTACTTAAAATCTTCTAACTTCACAACTGGTCAAGTCTACTCTTCAGTTATAGAACGTGAACGTGCTGGTGGTTACCTTGGACAGACTATTCAAGTTATCCCGCACATTGTAGGTGAGATTGTTAACCGTATAAAACTTGCTGGTGAAGGGCATGACATCTTAGTTGTTGAGCTTGGTGGAACTGTTGGAGATATTGAAGGTTTACCTTTTATGGAAGCTATTCGTCAGATGAAACATGATGATGAAGTAGAGGGTACTTTCTTTATTCATGTAACACTTATTCCTTACATAAAAGCAGCTGGTGAGTTAAAATCTAAGCCAACACAACACTCAGTTCAAGAGCTTCGTCGTATTGGTATCACTCCTCAAATGATTATCGCAAGAAGTGAAAATGCACTTCCAAAAACTTTCAAGAAAAAGCTTGCTATGAGTTGTGATGTAACTCAAGACTCTGTTATCGAAGCACTTGATGCAGCTACGATTTATGACATTCCTGTTACATTTTTACGTCAAAATATTTTAAAACCAATAGCAAAAGAGCTAGAGCTTGGTAACATTGATCCAGATATGGAAAAATGGGACACTCTTGTTAAGAAAATTGTTCAACCACAAGGTAGAACGGTAGTCGGTTTTGTTGGTAAATATCTTGAACTTAAAGAAGCATACAAATCACTTACAGAGTCACTCATTCACTGTGGTGCTCATCTAGATACTCGTGTTGAAATATGCTGGATAGACTCTGAAGAGATAGAAGAAAAAGGTGCCCAATCACTTCTTGCTGATTGTGACTCTATTTTAGTTGCTGGTGGTTTTGGCTCTCGTGGTGTTGAGGGAAAAATTCAAGCTATTGAGTATGCACGTGTAAACAAGGTTCCATACCTTGGAATCTGTCTTGGAATGCAACTTACACTTGTTGAGTATGCAAGAAATGTACTTGGACTAGAGGGTGCTAACTCTATTGAATTTGATGAAAAAACGCAGCATCCAATGATCTATCTTATAGATAACTTCTTAGATCAAAATGGTGGTCAACAACTTCGTACTCACAAATCTCCTATGGGAGGAACACTGCGTTTAGGCGAATACCCATGTGATACTAAAGAGGGCTCTTTAATTCGTGAAGCATATAATGGACAAACAACAATTTTTGAACGTCATCGCCACCGTTATGAAGCAAACCCTACCTACCGTGAGGCTCTTGAAAACGCAGGTATGATAGTTACAGGTGAGTCCAATGGTCTCATTGAAACTGTTGAAATAGAAGGTCATCCTTGGTTTTTAGGTGTTCAATTTCATCCAGAATTCACATCTCGACTACAGACTCCAAATCCAGCAATACTAGCTTTTGTTAAAGCGAGTATTGCTGCAGAGTAGTTTTATGAAAAACTTAACTAAGCAAGACCTCTTTAATCTTCTCTCATCACGTTTTGAGGGAGAAGATAAAAAACTCTCACA
>Ga0256826_1001987_pt1 | contig 12626 bp, 10 predicted proteins | sample CV79metaG_FD_185975 | JGI IMG/M metagenome (GOLD analysis project Ga0256826, IMG submission 185975) | Hydrothermal vent microbial communities from East Pacific Rise, Pacific Ocean - CV79 | ecosystem: Environmental > Aquatic > Marine > Hydrothermal vents | place: Pacific Ocean: East Pacific Rise... | reverse complement strand
CACTATCTCCTAAAGTACTTAAGAAAAATGGACTATATCAGTTTCCTGCTGTTGTTGGTGCCATTACTATGGGTTACAATGTTCCCGGTCTTGAGAATATTAAACTCAGTAGAAGTGCTATTGTGGCTATTGCTGATGGAACTATTACACACTGGGACGATGAACTTATCTCTAATGCAAACCAAGGTATAAAACTTCCACATGAAAAACTAACCTTCATTCACCGTGCAGATGGTTCAGGGACTACTTATAACTTTACCTACTACCTCTCTAAAGTTTCAAAAAAATGGAGAAAAACTTATGGTGCTAAAAAATCTCTCTCTTGGCCAGGGAATCATCATATAGGTGGAAAAACAAACTCAGGTGTTGCAGAACTTCTTAAACAGACTCAATACTCTGTAGGTTATATAGACTATGCCGATGCTAAAAATAATGATATTACTATGGCAACAGTTGAGAATCGTGAGGGAAACTACATCAAACCAACTCTCAAGTCATTTCAAACTGCTGCTGCAAAAGCTACACTTGATCCTAAAAAAGATTTTTATGCAATTATTGCAGATCCTAAAGGTGCAGACTCTTACCCAATGGTAGCTGCAACTTTTATTTTAGTTCCATCAGAAAAAGCTAACATAAATAAAAATGTAACTAAATTTTATAACTGGTGCTACAGTGATGGTCAAGAGATAGCTAAAAGTTTAGGTTTTGTACCGCTCCCCGATGCTTTAACTTCTAAAGTTCGAGCTTATTGGGATGCTAAAGATATCAAATAACTCTTTAATCCAATTTCATTTTTTCTTCTCCTCATGCCATACTCTCCTGTATGGCATACATGTAACCAAGCTGTAACCAAGACTTCATACAATCCCATATAAATTTTAAAAGGCCAAAAATATATGGAAAAAATTTTTCAGAAACTTTCACTTGCTAGTGCAACTCTAGTATTTGTAATTCTTCTTGGTATCTTTTTTACACTCTTTAACTCTTCAAAACTAGCGATTGATGAGTTTGGATTTGACTTTATAACAAATCCAGACTGGAATAAAGAAGTTGTTATTGATTCTAGTAGTATTATAGAAAATGAGTCAGATGAAATTATTGACGAAGATGAGATACTTTTTGATGAGGACGATGAAGAGGCTGAAACATCTACTATCTATGGTGGTTTAGTCCCCATCGTGGGAACTCTTCTTACAACACTTATAGCCCTTACTTTTGCACTTCCAATTGCAATGGGTATTGCAGTCTTTTTAGCTGAAATCGCTCCTCAAAATATCTCTCATGTTGTAGGAGTTGCCATCGAGCTTTTAGCAGCTATTCCTTCTATCATCTTTGGTATGTGGGGACTCTACTACTTCGCTCCTATAGTAGCCGACATAGTAGGTGGTTATCAAGTCTCACTTTTAACTGCTGGACTTGTTCTTGGTGTAATGATACTTCCATTTATGGCGGCGATTACTAGAGATAGTATGAATACAACACCTGGTGTTTTAAAAGAGTCCGCTTATGCTCTTGGTGCTACAAAGTTTGAGGTTATTAAAGATATTATCTTTCCATACTCAAGAACAGGTATTATCGGCTCTATCATTTTAGCACTTGGGCGTGCTTTAGGCGAGACTATGGCAGTCGCGTTTTTAATTGGAAGTATTTTTGTACTCCCTACTGCTATAAATAGCCCAACTATTTCGATTCCAGTAGCGATGGCAAATAACTTTGGTGAAGCAAGTGGAGTTGGTGAATCAGCCCTCTTCTACTTAGCACTTATCCTTTTTATTATCAGTTTTGCAGTTATTTCAATCGCAAAATTTTATTTTCTAAAGAAGGCGAATTAATGAGACTACTTGTAAATAAAATCTTCTTAGTACTCTCAGTCCTCTCAGCGATGATAGGACTTGCATTTTTAGCTTGGATTTTAATCACTCTGTTTATCAAAGGTTTAGGCTCATTTCACTTCAAGCTCTTTTTAAATGATCTCATCGATGGAGGTCTTAGAAACCTCATCGTCGGTCAATTTATTTTAGCGGGACTTGCCGCGTTTATCGGTATTCCTCTTGGGATGGCAGCTGGTATCTATATCCAAGAGTACGGTCGTGGAAAATATGCAAATCTCATCCGTGACCTGAGTGACATTATGATGTCCGCTCCCTCTATTGTTATTGGTGCCTTTGTTTATGCTGTTATTGTTGTGCCTACTGGTGGAACTAGTGGTTTTGCAGGAGCTATTGCACTTGCTATTATGATGATACCTGTTGTCATCAACACGACGGACAATATGCTCTCTCTTGTCCCTCGTGAACTTAGAGAAGCGGGTATTGCACTTGGTGCTTCAAAATATAGAGTTATCTTAGACATCGTGATAAAAGCAGCAAAAGTAGGAATAATGACCGGTATTTTACTTGCCTTTGCTCGTATTATCGGAGAGACTGCTCCACTACTTTTTACCTCGGAGACATCTAACTATTTTAGCCTAGATTTAACTGAGAGTTTTCCATCTCTAACTGTAAGTATCTATGACTTAGCAAATGAGCCTGAAGAGTCTAGCCGTGATTTGGCTTGGGCTGCTTCGTTTATACTCACTCTTTTAGTACTGGTTATCAACCTTACTGGACGATTCTTCACAAGAAATAAGGACTAAAATGAACATAATGCACTTAAAAAAATTCTCTTTTACTTACCCAGGAGTTGAGCACCCTTCAGTTCGTAGTATTACTCTACCAATAGTAAAGAATAAAATCACTGCACTTATAGGCCCAAGTGGTTGTGGAAAATCAACACTACTTAGAAGTATGAACCGTATTCACGATGTTTATCCGGGTAATAAGTATGATGGTAAGATTGAATTACTTGATACTAAGTCAGGTAAGAAAAACAATATCTTAGAGATTCAAAAAGAGAATGAACTCATCAAACTTCGTCAGCAAGTCGGAATGATTTTTCAAAAGCCTACACCATTTCCAATGAGTATCTTTGATAATGTAGCTTATGGACTTAAAATCGCTGGTTTAAAGAATAAAAGTGAACTAGCCGACCGTGTTGAGCAAGCTCTTAAAGATGGAGCACTTTGGAAAGAGGTTCACGATAGACTTGGTAAATCTGCAATGGGACTCTCTGGTGGACAACAACAACGTTTATGTATAGCCCGTGCAGTTGCAGTGAAACCTGAAGTTTTACTCTTTGATGAACCAACTTCAGCCCTTGACCCAATCAGTACAGGTGCTATTGAAGAGCTCTTAGTTGAACTTAAAAAAGATATTAGTATTGCTATTGTGACACATAATATGCAGCAAGCTTCTCGTATAAGTGACTACACCGCGTTTATGTATCTTGGTGACTTAGTTGAATACGATAAAACAGAGACTATCTTCTTAAATCCAGCAGAGAAAAAAACAGAAGATTACATTACTGGCCGTTTCGGCTAGAGTAACAATTAAGGATGAACTATGAGTGTAAAATTTGAAGAGAACCTAACTATTATAAAAACAAAGGTAACAGATATAGGAAATGGACTTGTAAAGTCAAACGAGCTTCTACTTGAAGCCATTCAAACTTGTGATGAGAAGAAGTTTAATGAAGCAAAATCTTATATTAAAAACATCACATCTAAAACAGACGAAATTGACAACAACATCATTAAAGTTCTCGCCCTTTATACTCCAGAAGCGAGTGACTTAAGAAAAGTCGTTGCCTATATGAAAATAACTAATGAACTTTCACGAGCTTGTTCTAACACTAGAAGTTTTATTCGCGGTTTTACAGATGTCTGCAGAGATGTAGATGTTGCAACTATTAACGAGTATGCAGTTCCTATGCAGACTTCAACAGTTAATGCCATTAAGGTCTCTGTAACTATGATAGATTTAGATGATGCTGATGAGATTAGAGAGATTTATAATGATGTACTTATAGAAGAGAGTAAGACTGATGATCTGTATGAGATGGTAGAGAGAAACCTACTTGTTCAAGCCGATGTTGCTAACTCTTTTGAGAAGTATCATAAGATGCTCAGAGCACTTAGAAAAAGTGGTAAAATAGCTTCACGTGCTATCTCTATAGCTAACCTTTTGGTTTATGCCAAGGTTGGTGGAAATTTTCATAACTAAGGTATAATTAGCTTATGAACACACTGCAGCTAACTACCCACACCATTCTAATTGTAGAAGACTCAGAAGATATATTAGATTTAATGGAGTATACACTCTCTAAAGAGGGTTACGATGTCATCACTTGCATAGATACTTCAAATGTCAGGGATATGCTTGATGAAGAGAATGTCTCACTTATACTTATGGATAGAAACCTACCCGGAGTTGAGGGGAGCAGATATATAACTTCACTTCGTCAAGAAGGCTACAATCAACCTGTCATTTATGTAAGTGCTAAAGACTCATCTGATGAAATCGTTGAGGGTTTTGAGAGTGGTGGAGATGATTATATAACAAAGCCATTTAACCTAAATGAACTCAAAGCTAGAGTAAAATCACTCATAAAAAGAACTAGCAAACTTCAAGATATAATCAAGTATAAAGATATCACTTACCATGCTTCAAATAAAACTTTTTATATAGAAGACAAGGAGATAAAACTCACACATCTTGAGCATGATTTACTCTTAGAGTTTATAAAAAATCAAAATATTCTTCTGAGCAGAGATGTTCTTCTTGAACGTGTTTGGAGTGATAGTCAAAACAAACAATCAAAAACTGTCAATGTTGCTATAAAGAGACTTAAAGAGAATATTGATCCAAGTGGTGAGAAAAACTATATTCAAGCAATTCGCGGTGAAGGCTACATCTTTTGTTAAACTTTCAGCAAATTATTCTTAGAAAATTTCTCTCTCTATTTTTAGTATTATTTTTAATCATTGGTGGTATCGTTTACTACTGGATGCAAGAGTTTTATATAGAACAAACAAAAGAGTCCCTTAGAAACTCCATCGAGTTAATCTCCTTTGAAATTGAGCAACATAAAGATCTTGACACCTTTGCCTTGGAAGTCAAAAAAGCCCTGAAACTTCGTCTTACTATTGTGGATTTTGAAGGTAATGTCATTGCAGAGTCTCATAAAGATAAATCTAAAATGGATAATCATAAGTATAGATACGAGATTGTAGAGTCTACTACACAAGAATTCGGTTATAAAATACGATACTCAAAAACTACAAAGCAGGACCTACTCTACCTTGCTAAAGAGTTTAAGAATCCTAGTGGAACCATATACATAAGACTAGCCGCAGAACTTAAAAGTATCAACCATCAGATACTCTCTCTTGCACTTAAAGTACTAGCTGCTCTAGTACTCTTTTTTATAGCTGTTATTTTTGTAGCTTATAAAATCAACATTGAGATTCAACAAGAGATGCAGAAAATTGTAAATTTTTTAAAAGAACTCACAAAAAAGAAGAAACCTACTTATATAAACTCTGATTTTTCACAAGAATTTTCAATAGTGACTAGCCTTCTAAGTAAGGTCTCACAAATTTTAGTCAAAAAAGAGAAACAAAAGAGTAAATACACTTCAAAACTTGAAGTATCCAACAGACAAAAAGACGATATTATATCCGCTATATCCCATGAATTTAAAAATCCTATTGCCGTCATCAATGGTTACTCACAAACACTCCTTGATGATGAAGGTCTAAATCAAAATATTCGTAAAAAGTTTCTCTTAAAAATCTATAAGAACGGTGTTAAGTTAAGTGATTTGATAGATACCCTCAGACTTTCTATAAAACTAGACAGTGGACAACAATCAATGTCATTTACTACTCTAAACCTTTATGATGTAGTGCAAGAATCAGTAGAAAATATAAAAATTAATCATCCTAAACGCGAGGCTATTATTAGAGGTGATAAAGAGATAAAAATAAAAGCAGACAATTCACTCTTTAGTGTTGTTATTTCAAATTTAATAGAGAATGCTTTTAAATATTCTGAAGATGAAGTTATTATAGAAATTCATCAAAATAGTCTCAAAGTTATAGATACAGGAATAGGCATAAGTAAGCACAATTTAGAAAATATTACAAATAAATTTTACCGTGTTCATGAAAACTCTTGGAATAACTCTTTGGGACTTGGTCTCTTTATTGTAAACAATATTGTTAAACTTCACAATTTTAAACTTGATATACAAAGTGTAGAAAATAGAGGTTCAACTTTTAGTGTGAATTTCTAGTATATCTGGAGCTCTTTTATAACTATACGAAACACATCTTAAAGATGATGATTTTTTAATCATCTTTAAGGAATCCCATACTCATTAATCCGATATACTATTTGCAGATTAAAAATTCAGGAGAAATGAATGGGTAAATTTGTTAATAATACAGAAGAGTTTTTTACTTTTTGTGAAGAAAATGATGTTCAATTTGTAGACTTTAGATTTACAGATATTAAAGGTGCATGGCACCATATCAGTTACAGAATGAGTGCTGTAACTGCTGGTCAACTTGACAATGGTTTACCATTCGATGGTTCTTCAATCGAAAACTGGCAACCGATTAATGAGTCTGATATGCTTTTAACACCTGATGTAGGTTCTGCATTTTTAGATCCATTTACTGCTGATCCAACAATCATCGTATTTTGTGATGTTTATGATATCTACAAAAATCAAGCTTATGAGAGATGTCCACGTTCAATTGCTAAAGCTGCACTTAAACATGCTGAAGCTACTGGTGTTGCTGATGCTGCATACTTTGGTCCTGAGAACGAATTCTTTATGTTTGACTCAGTAACTTTTGTTGATAACATCAATGAAACTGGTTTCAAAGTTGATACTGAAGAGGGTGAGTGGAACTCAAACAACCCATACCCAGAGATGTACAACACTGGTCACCGTCCAGGAACTAAGGGTGGTTACTTCCCAGTAGCGCCAACAGATTCTGCTGTAGATATTCGTGCTGAAATGATGCAAATTTTAGAGCAAGTTGGTCTTGAAGTTGTTCTTGGTCACCACGAAGTTGCTCAAGGGCAACATGAGATTGGTATCGTTTACTCTGACATCATCGGTGCTGCTGATAATGTTCAAAAGTACAAATATGTTATCAAAATGATTGCACACCTTAATGGTAAAACTGCTACATTTATGCCAAAACCAATGTTTGGTGATAATGGTAATGGTATGCATGTTCACCAATCACTTTGGAAAGATGGCAAAAACCTTTTCTACAAAGAAGGAAACTACGGTAATCTTTCAGAAATGGCTCTTAACTATGCTGGTGGTATCTTTAAACATGCTGCTGCAGTTAGTGCATTTACTAACCCATCTACAAACTCATACAAGCGTCTTTTACCAGGTTTTGAAGCACCAAGTATTCTTACTTACTCTGCTAAAAACCGTTCTGCTGCTTGTCGTATTCCATACGGTGCAGGTGAAGGTGCAACACGTCTTGAGATGAGATTCCCAGATAGTTCTTCATGTCCTTACCTTGCATTTGCAGTAATGATGATGGCTGGGCTTGATGGTATCAAAAATCAAGATATTCCTGTTGGCCCAATGGATGAAGATCTTTATGAACTTTCTCTTGATGAGATTCGTGAAAAAGGTATTCCTCAAATGCCACATACACTTCGTGAGGCTGTTGAAGGTCTTATTTGTGATCATAACTTCCTTAAACCAGTGTTTAGTGAAGAATTTATCAATGCTTACCAACACTATAGATTTGAGCGTGATGTATGGCCAGATGAAGGTCGTCCAACTGCTTACGAGTATAAAACTACTTACCAGTGCTAGTAGACTCTTAATCTTTTTTTATATTCCCACATCTGTGGGAATACTCTTCTAAACATTTTTCCTAATCTCAGTCTTATTTTGATATAATAATCTATTATGAACACTGATGATAATCAACCACTTATTGATACTATTGTTACAAAAAGTTTACAATGTGATAACTCTCTGCATGATAATGTATTAGAACTCATTGAACTCTACCGTAAGGGACAAGAAGATCAAAGAAAACTACTCAAACAAAATCAATTTTTTCTAAAACAGTGGGACAAAAACAATATTTTACTAAAAGAGAAAGATGCTAAAAAAGATAGAATGCTTGAACAGCAATCTAAAATGGCTGCTATGGGTGAGATGATGGATGCTGTTGCTCATCAATGGAAACAACCACTTAATGCACTTGTAATGATGTCGGATCTACTTCGTAGTGATTATGAAGAGGGTATTGTTAGTAAAGAGTACATAGAGAATATTACAGATACTGCTAATAATCAAATTGAGCACTTACTTACGACATTAAGTGAATTCAGAACTTTTTTTAGGCCAACAAAAGAAGAAAATCATGACTTTCTTCTTAATGACTGTATTAAAAGTGTACAAGTACTTATGAAAGATGAACTAATTATTAACAATATTATTATCTACTTACGAATAGAAGATGGTTTAACTATATGTGGTAAAGAAAATGAGTTTAAGCACCTCTTTTTAAACCTTATAAATAACTCTATTGATATCTTTGAAGAGAGAAAGAAGTTTGCTTCAAGACATATTTATATAAGATCATATCGTGAAGATAGAAAAATATATATTGAATTTGAAGATAATGCGGGAGGTATACCCCAAGAACTTATAGAAGATGTTTTCAAACCAAATGTAACTAGTAAGGAAGAGGGAAAAGGAACAGGGATAGGCCTCTATATGTCTTCTCAAATTGTTCAAAAACATCATGGACAAATCAATGTTCACAACTCAAATATGGGTGCATTTTTTACAATTATCCTTAATTCATAAATCACTATAAATAAAAAACATTTCTATAATCATTAATTAGCTATAATTTCAAACTTAATAACAAATGTAAGAGTCTGCTATTAAAAATTTCAAGTAAGGATTCATTATGAATAAGATTCCTAATGGTAAGTACAAGGCTTACCCACAAATAGATTTGCCAAATAGAACATGGCCAACAAAAACGATTACAACTGCTCCATCTTGGTGTAGTGTTGATTTAAGAGATGGAAATCAAGCTCTTATCAATCCTATGTCTATGGAGAAAAAACTTGAACTTTTCAGACTCTTACTCAAACTAGGCTTCAAAGAAATTGAAGTTGGCTTTCCATCTGCATCAAAGGTAGAGTTTGATTTTTTACGCCGTCTTGTAGATGAAAATTTAATTCCAGATGATGTTACTGTTCAAGTTTTAGTTCAAGCACGTGAGCACTTAATTGCTAAGAGTTTCCAAGCTCTTAAAGGTGTTAAAAAGGCAACTGTTCACTTATATAATTCAACTTCTATTGCCCAAAGGAAGATAGTATTTGGAAAAACAAAAGAAGAGATTATTGCCCTTGCTTTAGAGGGTGTTTCATTAGTGAAAAAATATGAAGCCGCACATGATGGCGAAATATTTTTAGAGTATTCACCTGAAAGTTTCACAGGAACAGAACTAGAATTCTCAGCACAAATTTGTAATGCAGTTACTCAGTGTTGGGGTATCAATGAGAGTAGAAAAGTTATTATAAACTTACCATCAACAGTAGAGATGGCAACACCAAATATCTATGCTGATCAAATAGAATGGATGGCAGCACATTTAGATAACAGAGAAAATGTAATTATTTCTACACATACTCATAACGACAGAGGTACTTCCGTTGCTGCTACTGAGTTGGCTCTTTTAGCAGGGGCAGATAGAGTAGAAGGAACACTTTTAAGTAATGGTGAGAGAACAGGAAATGTTGACATTATTACACTTGCTCTAAATATGACAACGCAAGGTATAGACTCTAAACTAAACTTCACAGATATAAATGAAGTTCTAGATGTAGTTGAAAGATGTACTGAAATGCAAACACATGCTCGTCATCCTTATGTTGGTGAACTTGTATACACTGCGTTTTCAGGCTCACATCAAGATGCTATAAACAAAGGCCTTGCTTATCAAAAGTCAAAAGAAGATGAATTTTGGGAAGTTCCATATTTACCAATTGATCCCGAAGATGTTGGACGTAGTTATGAGAGTATCATTCGTATAAACTCTCAATCAGGTAAAGGTGGTGTTGCTTACATTTTAGAAAAAAGTTATGGCTATATTTTACCTAAGGCTATGCACCCTGAATTTGGTCGTATAGTTCAAGCTATAACTGATAAAGAAGGCCGAGTTCTAGAGTCTAAGGAGATTTTTGAAAGTTTCCAAGAAACTTATCTTACTAACTCTGAACATATTTCATTTGTGAATGCAAACTTATCTTCACAAGATGGTATATCTTACTCAAAAATAATATATACTCTTAATGGCATTGAGATAACTGCAAACGGAGAAGGAAATGGTCCTATTGATGCTTGTAAAAATGCTTTAATGAAAGATTATAAAAATGAGTTTAGTATCAAATCATATGCTGAACACTCCTGTGGAGATAAAAGTTCTGCAAAAGCGATAGCATATATTGAGATTCAAACTGAAGAGACTCCATCTTGTTTTGGAGTAGGTGCAGATAATAATATTACAATTGCTTCTATCAAAGCAATGTTTTGTGCTCTAAACAGAACCTTTAACTAAGATTCTGCAATAAATCTAAAGGAAGAAGTTTTATCTTCTTCCTCGTGATGAGCCACCATTTCTTCCACCAGAATTTCTACCGCCTCCGCCACGAGGTTTATTTCTAGCTCCACGATTTCCACCCATATTAATAGGTTCTGCTTTTATAGATGGATCAGGTTTAAATCCTTTTAGCCATACTTTTGGTATATCTTTTTTTATAAGTTTCTCTATATTTTTTAAGAACTCATCTTCATCAACACATACAAGAGAAATAGCTTCACCTTCATTTCCTGCACGACCTGTTCTACCTATACGGTGAACATAATCTTCACTAACATTTGGAAGTTCATAATTTACTACATGAGGTAACTGATCTATATCTATACCACGGGCAGCAATATCTGTTGCGACAAGAACTCTTACCTTTCCAGCTTTAAAATCAGCTAATGATTTTGTACGAGCATTTTGACTCTTGTTACCATGAATTGCGGCAGAAGATATACCATCTTTTTCTAGCTGTCCACTAAGACGATTAGCCCCATGTTTTGTTCTAGTAAAAACCAGAACTTGTTGCCATTTTCCATCAACAATAAGTTTAGTTAAAAGCTCACGTTTTCGTTCTTTGTCAACATGGTAAACAGCTTGTTTTACTGTCTCACTTGAAGTATTTCGTCTTGCAACCTCTATAAGTGAAGGTGATCGTAAAAATTTTGCTGAAAGTTTTTTTATCTCATCTGAGTATGTTGCAGAAAAAAGTAATGTTTGACGCTCTTTTGGAAGAACAGTTATAACTTTTTTTATATCATTTACAAAACCCATATCCAACATTCTATCAGCTTCATCAAGGATCAAAAAATCAACTTGGGAAAGATCAATAGTCTTTTGTGAAATATGATCTAAAAGACGTCCAGGTGTTGCTACAACAATTTCAACACCCTTTCTAAGTGCTACAATTTGAGGATTTATTTTCACTCCACCAAATATTACTGCTGATTTAAAAGGGAGGTGCTTTCCATAAAAACGAACACTCTCTTCAACCTGAGATGCTAATTCACGTGTTGGTGTTAAGATAAGAGCCTTAACATGGTGAGCTTTTTTATGCTTAGAAGGTTTTGCTCGTGAGAGTAACTCTAACATTGGAAGAGTAAATCCTGCTGTTTTTCCTGTTCCTGTTTGAGCACCAGCTAACACATCTTTTCTCTCTAAAATAATTGGTATTGCTTGGGCCTGAATTGGTGTTGGAGTATCGTAACCCTGTTCTTTTATCGCTTTTAAAAGGTGTTTAGATAATCCTAATTTTTCAAATGACATAATCTTCCTAATTTTCTAATATAGATCTATAATAGCGTAATTTATGATGTTTATGGATATAATTGCACAAATACTATTTAGGACTCATAATGTCATCTTCGTCAATCACTATAAAACCAAACAATCATCGTGTTTATCAATGTCCATCTGATAAAAAAGTAGAACTTATCAAGAAGCTTATCTCAGATAATTCTAAATTAGATATTCTTATAGTTTGTTCAAAAGAGTTAGATACTCTTAAAGAGCAGATTGCAGATAAAGGTATCAAAATCATAGAAGATAAAGAGCTAGTTAAAGATAAAGAGTTATCTTGTGAACTACTTATAAGTTATGATTTACCTATAAAAGCGATTGTCTATATGGCAAGAGTCTCTAAAGCAACTCAAAAAGCTTTTATCTTAATAGACAAGAGTGAGCAAAAAGGGCTTCACTCAATTGAAACACTTCTTGGTCGTGCTATTAAACAAGATGTTATAGAAGGTTTCGAGTATGAGGTTATAAAAGTCCCAGAGAGTGACAAATATACTCCAAAAAAAATGACTCAAGAGCAGATAAGAGAAGTTGCGAAGAAACGTTATGAAGAAAAAACGCAGACTGCACCTAAAAAATCAGATAAACCTAAAAGAAGTGATAGCTCGGATGGAGAGAAGTGGGCAAAAAAGAAAAAAGCACCAAATAAATTTTTAGGTAAAGATGAAAATGGTAAAGCACTTTTTTCAGGAAAAGATGGAGAGCGCAATCATCGTTATGATGGAAGTTCTAAAACAAAATATGATGCACCTAAAAAAGTAGGTCGCAAGATCAGTATAAAAGCAGTTAAACCAAA
>Ga0256826_1001986_pt1 | contig 12639 bp, 10 predicted proteins | sample CV79metaG_FD_185975 | JGI IMG/M metagenome (GOLD analysis project Ga0256826, IMG submission 185975) | Hydrothermal vent microbial communities from East Pacific Rise, Pacific Ocean - CV79 | ecosystem: Environmental > Aquatic > Marine > Hydrothermal vents | place: Pacific Ocean: East Pacific Rise... | reverse complement strand
ATAACCTCAAAACTCTCCAAACACACTACAAAATTTTACTAGAGACTCAAAAATCAACTGCTATTGCAATTTATGAATTTACACTTAAAATGCCTAGAGTAAGTAATATTTTAACACAAGCCAAGAATGCTTCTAAGGAGAAAAAGGCTGAGTTAAGAGAGGAGTTTTCTCATATTATAGAACCTATGTATAAGATTATTAAAAAAAGAGGAGTCTTGCAGTACCATTTTGTACTCCCTAATAATGAGTCTTTTTATAGAGCACAAAAACCAAAAAAGTTTGGAGATGATTTAACAGATGTGAGAGCAGATTTTAAATACACCAATGAGACACATAAAGCAATTCGTGGCTTCACTCAAGGGCGAACAGCACATGGATTTAGAAATACTTTTCCACTTTTTAATAAAAACGGCATATATATAGGTGCAATGGAAGTTTCCTTTTCTAGTGATAGTTTTCAGTGGTATTTAAACAATATAAGTGGTATTCACTCCCATTTTATTGTAGATAAAAATATTTTTGATGCGAATACATGGCAGAGAAATGATATGATAATAAAGTATGAAAAGAGTGCTGAAGCGGCAAATTATATGATTGCACTCAATAGTATTCATACAAAAGAGCACTGCATCGATGAAAATAGACGTAAATTAGCACCAATTAGAAAAGAGATAGATTTAAATATGGCGAAGGCAGAGCCTTTTAGTTCCTATGTGCAACATCATGGGCATATTGATGTTATCTCCTTTTTACCAATAGAGAACCTAGAGCATAGATGTGTAGCTTGGATGGTCTCTTATGTTCAGTCTCCGATTATAAATATGGCATTTTATAATACTTTACGAATACGAATTATTACATTTTTCTTCTCACTTCTTATCATTTATTTTTTAGTAAAACAGATACTCGCAAAACAGAAAATTGAGAGACAACACAGACTCCTTGATGATATTCTCAACACTACAGATGATATTATGATTATTACCGATTTTAAAGATATTAAATTTTCAAATGATAAGTTTAAAAATATTCTTAGTGTAGAAAACTCTAAATCTTTTAATCAGAAAAGTAATCATGATATGCTCAGTATATTTGTTAAAACTGAGTTTTCTCTGCACCGTGATTTAATAGAAAAGGGGGAGAGTTTTTCTGAGCTTATCGCTAGAACAACACTTAAAGACAGAGTAGTTTCAATTTTTAATCAGAGTTCAGAGATGGTGTTGTTTAAAATAAGTATTTCAAGATCAAAAAATAGTGAAGATTACTTGGTCACTTTGAGTGATATTACAAAACTAAAAGAGTACCAAATACAGACGGAGAAAAAAGTCTACCTAGATAGTTTAACACAGGTATATAATCGAAATAAATTTGATGAGATATTTGAAGAAGAACTCGCAAGAGTTAAGAGATACCATAGCTCTTTTTCAATGGCAATTTTAGATATAGATAAGTTTAAAGATTTTAACGATACTTATGGACATATGATAGGTGATGAGGTTTTAGTAAAACTAGCACAAACGGTTAAGCAGAGCCTAAGAGAGACAGATACATTTGCAAGATGGGGTGGTGAAGAGTTTATAATACTTTTTAGAAATACCTCTATGCCGAGGGCTAGTGTAGTGTCACAAAAACTTAAAGAGCAGATAGAGTTTAATGAACATTCCGTGGCTGGAAAGATAACGGCAAGTTTTGGCTTAAGTGAATATGTTGATGGTGACACAATGGAGAGTCTATTTAATCGTTGTGATGAGGCTCTTTATCGTGCGAAAGCGAATGGTAGAAATAGAATAGAAGTTATGTAAAGGTAAGATTATACTATTATGCTTCTATGTAAAATCGCGATATAATACTTTAAATATAGATTTAAATAAATATAAGGTTGATTGATGAGTGTACGTGACTTAGAAAAACACACCAAAGAAGAGCTTATAGATATTCTTCAAGAATCAGAACGCAATCGAAAAAATTTAGAGTATTTACTAGAAAATATCAATGGAATAAGTTGGGAATTTGACCTCCTAGAAGATAAATTTACTTATGTCTCTACAAATGCACAACGCATACTAGGGTATGCAAGAGAGGAGTGGACAAATCTAGGCTCTTGGGCAAATATGCTCTATTCAGAAGATAAAGAAGAGATAGTAGAGTATTGTAAAAACGAGACAAATAAAGGAGCCAGCCATTTCATGGAGTATAGAATGGTTAAAAAAAGTGGAGAGATTATTTGGGTTATTGACTCTATCACTTTAGGAAAAAATTCTGAAGGTCAAGCAGTCAAACTTTATGGGTTTATTATTGATGTTACTTTTCAAAAACTTATTCAGTTAGAGTTAGAGGAGAAGAGTAAGCTCTTAGCCTACCAAGCCCAATACGATAGTCTCACTGAGCTACCAAATAGAACACTTTTTATGGATAGGTTAGAACAGGGTATAAAATCTGCCAAACGACATAAAACAGAATGTGCACTCTTTTTTATGGACCTAGATAACTTTAAAAGTATTAATGACAGTATGGGGCATCATATTGGAGATGCACTGCTTCAAGAGGTAAGTAAAAGAGTCTCATCTTTAGTAAGAGAGAGCGATACTTTTGCCCGTTTAGGTGGTGATGAGTTCACACTTATCTTCCAAAACTTTAAGAGTAAAGAAGATACAGCTACTTTAGCTAATAAGATAATTCAACTATTTGAAAAACCATTTATCGTAGATAATGAAGAATTTTTATCTTCTTGTAGTATAGGTATTAGTATTTACCATGAAGATATGAGTGCAAAAGATCTCTTAAAGTATGCAGATACAGCGATGTATAAAGCGAAGTCAATGGGAAAAAATAATTTTCAATTTTCTACAAACTAAAATATTTAAGTTAGTACAATTTTTACTTTTAGCTACACTACTCAACGGCAAGGATACAACTATGAGTATTTATGATTTGAATGTCACCACTATTGATGTTAAAGAGATCTCTTTACATAAGTATAAAGGAGATGTTCTGCTTATTGTCAACGTGGCTTCAGAGTGTGGTTTTACATCTCAGTATAAGGGTTTAGAAAAGCTTTACCAAGAGTATAAAGAGCAGGGTTTTATGGTTCTTGGATTTCCTTCAAATCAGTTTGGTGAACAAGAACCAGCTTCAAACGAGAAGATAAAATTTTTCTGTCAAGGAACATACGATGTTCATTTTGATATGTTTGCAAAAATAGAAGTTAATGGTGAAAATGCAGACCCCCTCTATAAGTTTTTAAAAAAACAGCAGGGTGGTTTTTTATGGATGGATTCTATAAAATGGAACTTTACAAAATTTTTAATAGATAGAGAGGGTAATGTGGTTGAGCGGTATGGACCAATAACAAAACCCAAAGAGCTTCAAAAAGATATAGAGAGTTTACTGTAGGATGAAATCTATACTATTTATACTCGCTACTCTATTTTTAATTGCTTGTGGCGATAGTAATGAAAAGAAGCAAGAATCTACTTGGTACAAACCCGATGTTAATGCAATGTGGCAGTGGCAATTGCATGGAGATGTAAATACTTCCTATTCTGTAGAGATATATGATATTGACTTATTTGATTCAAATAGTACTCTTATTGAATCTTTGCATAAGGATGGAAAAAAAATTATCTGCTACTTTAGTGCTGGAAGCTATGAAAGCTGGAGAGTAGATAAAGCTGATTTTCCTCAAGATGCACTAGGATATGATATGAATGGCTGGGCAGGTGAGAAGTGGCTAGATATCACTCATGTAGGACTTGAGTCTGTTATGAAGGCTCGTCTTGACTTGGCAAAAACAAAGGGCTGTGATGGTGTTGAACCTGATAATATGGATGGTTACAACAACAACAGTAGTTTTGCTCTAAGTGAAGCAGAGCAACTAAAATATAATAAGTTTATAGCTAATGAAGCGCATAAAAGAGGTCTTGGGGTAGCTCTTAAAAATGATTTAGCACAAATTGTGGAACTGGAACCCTATTATGACTTTGCTGTGAATGAGCAGTGTCATAAATTTAATGAATGCAGTTTACTACAGCCCTTTATAGATACCAACAAAGCAGTTTTGAATGCTGAGTATAGTAGTAAGTATGTAAATAACATAAATGGTGCTAGAGATGTGATGTGTGCAGATTCACTAGTATTAAAGTTCAAAACCCTAGTTTTACCTGTGAACTTAGATGATAGTTTTAGAGTGAGTTGTGATTAGTGAAAAAACTTAAATATCTTAGCCACTATCCATGTTCAGTGCAGGAACAAGTCCAAAAGCTTATAGATGCTAAAAAGCTCTCCTCACATCTTGTGAAAAAATATCCTCTCTCGCATACTATGAAAAATGACAAGAGTCTCTTTGCATACACTCTGTCAATAAAAAATGAGTTTATGAAAAAGTCGCCACCCTTGAGTAAAACTCTTTATGATGGAAAAATAAATGTAATTCATAATGCCCTAGGTACACACCATTTTATCTCCAGAGTACAAGGGAGTAAGTTAAAAGCAAAAAATGAGATAAGAGTTGCCTCGATGTTTAAGAGTGTACCTGAGGATTTTTTAGAGATGATAGTGGTACATGAGTTGGCTCATTTTAAAGAAAAAGAGCATAACAAGGCTTTTTATAAACTCTGTGAATATATGCAACCCTCTTACCACCAAGTAGAGTTTGACCTAAGACTCTACCTTACACATATGGATATGCAAGGTAAACTCCAAGAGTGGCAGTAAATGTTACTTTATAGTAAAGTTTTGACTTTTTAAGATTGTAAACTTAGTAAGTTCTTTGTCATCTTGAAGGTTAAGCTTTTTGAGTACTTTTGGGTTTACAACGTAGTAACCTATAACAACTTCTACTACATCTCCACTTTGAATTGTATCTTCAAAGCTTACAGTACGTTTTTCATTTGCATGAATCATATTGTTTTTCACAATTTCAGTTGCAAGCCATGGCATAGATGGTTTACCCTCGCGACCAATTACCCTTACAAAACTATGAGTCTTTAGAGCAGTATGTTTATTGTCTCTAATTATATTAACTTTAAGTTGAAGAACTCTTAGTGGGTGTGTCATAAGATCATGTGGTGCTTGGTTGTCAATCGTTACATTAAAACCAGAAGCCTTTTTCTCTAAAGAGAGAGTAACATATTTTGCTAACATTCTAGGTTCAACTCTTGCTCCTGCAAAACCATGGTAAGCATGTGTTTCACTCAGTCTAACTGTTGTAGCTGTTCCACCGATTTTTGGCATATGACAAGTGATACAGTTCTCTTTAGTATTTTTTGCACCCGCTTCTTCTGTTTCACAGACAGCAAATTTATGAGAATTCTGTTTATGTGAGTGACACCCCATACACATCGCACCATTGTAGTAATTTTTATTTCTATAGTCTATGTCATGGTAAGCAGAACCAACAGTTGTTTTATTTCCCCACCATGTTGTAGTTGTTTTGTAAACAACTTTTTCACTCTCTCGACCAGCTTCTGCGGAGTAGAAAGTTTTAGCTTTTGTCTCATAAATATTTTTGTTTGCTTTTTCATGTTTTTCTACACTTTTAATAGTATGACAAGAGAGACAAGTGATACCTTCATGAGTAGCTACTTTTGAACTTACATTTGGAGTGTGGCATTTAGCACATTTGTATTTCCCCTTAGCTTTAGCAGGGTGCTTGTCCCATATAGCAGCATGAACTTTATCGTCATAGATAGAAGACTTCTTGTGCATAGAAGTTTCAAATTCCGAGGCAATAGTTGGATGACACTTCTTACATGAAGCCGTATCTTGTGCATTTGCAAAAAGAATTGTTGCAAGAGCTAAGAGAGAGAGTAGAGTTTTCATTATAAATAATCCTTTTAATAATTATAAGTTGAAATTTTATCTTAAATTATAAAAATAACTTTGATATAGGTCAATATAGAGAAGGATTTATGTTGTTAATCCATCCAACGTGTAGGGTCATAGCCATCAGTAGGGCGAAACACCTCTTTTTTTTCTAGTTTTTTAGAGAGAAAAAAAGTATTATCTATTTTCTCAAATCCAAACTTTTCATAGAATTTAAGTGCTTTTGGTTTTGCACTTATATCTATGTGAATCTCTTCATATAATACTCCGGATTCTTGTAAGAACTGTTCCATCATAAAGAGACCAATGCCCTGCTTTTTAAACTCTGGAAGTATGGCAAAGCTTACTTGGGGTATAGACTCTGGATTAAACTTACGCAACCAAACAGCACCTGCAATTTTATTTTCTACTAAAACATAGAGTCCTAAGTCTTTAGTTGTTAGACCATAAAACTCTGTATATTTTAAAATATCTTCTGGCTTGTCGGGGTGTGCATAAGCAAACATATCTGTCACTATTTTTTGCTCACTTGAGCGTAAAAAATATAACTCTTTTTTCATACTAACTCCTCAATTTTTGTCTCATACTCTTCATTTATGGCTTCAAGCTCCATGGATAGCTCTTCAAACTCTTCAAACATCTTCTCAACGTGGTTCTCTTCATCTGAGACTATTTTTGAGAGTTCCATAAGTCTTGAGCTATCTCCTACATTGGAAACTTCGATAAGCTCTTGATGATGCCCCTCGAGTTTTTCTTCTAATTCCATAATAGAATTCTCTAGTTTTTCAACCTTTTTTTTGAGTGGTGAAGTGGTTTTGTTACGTTCTCTCACTAACTCAGCTTTGAGTTTTTTGTTCTCTTTAGTGTTAGATTTAGGTGCAGCTTTAAGAACTTCCTCTTTCTCCTCTTCTTCCCAACCAATTTTTTCTAAAAAGAGGTCATAGCCCCCATCGAAGTACTCGGCACCATCTTTTGCAAAAATAATAAGTCTGTCACAGACACGACGGAGTAGCTCTTCGGAGTGGGTTACAATAATAACGCTACCCTCAAACGTTTGTATGGCGTTAGTGAGTGCCTCAATGGAATCCATGTCGAGGTGGTTGGTTGGCTCATCCAAAAAGAGGAGGTTAACCTGTCGTGCTAAAATCTGTCCAAGCATAACACGAGACTTCTCTCCACCTGAGAGAAGAGAGACTTTTTTGTCTGCCGCATCTCCACTAAACATCATCGCTCCACAGATACTTCTTATGACCTGAGTAGAGAGTTTTGTGTTAGCAGAGTGTATCTCATCTGTGACTGTTGCCGCTTCATGAAGTCGTGCAATATTAGTTTGGCCAAAGTGTGCAAATTCTACGGATGGATGAGAATGAATCTCTCCGCTTAAAGCTTTCAGTTCACCTGCTAACGTGTTAAGTAGGGTTGATTTTCCTTTTCCATTTTTTCCTATGATACCTATGCACTCACCACGTTGGATAGTAAATGTAATATCTTTAAAAAGAATGTTCTCTTGCATGTAACCAAAACTAAGGTTGTCAACTTCAAGCATAAGTTTTGAGGGTGTCTCTTTGAAATTAAAGTTAAACTCTAGGGTGTTGTCAAAGGCAAGGGAGTCCATTAGATCCATCTTCTCTAACTGTTTTACTTTTGATTGTGCAAGAGATGCTGTTGAGGCACGAGCTTTATTTTTAGCTATAAACTCTTCGAGCTCTTTGACCTTTTTATCCTGTGCAACCTTCTGCTTTGCATAGAGTTCATCGTTGGCTGAGAGCTGTTCATAAAACTTATGAGTATCTCCCGGAATCATCTCAATTTTTTTACGTACTATTCCCATTGTATGGGTACAGACAGCATCCATAAAGTCACGGTTGTGGGTAATGAGAATAACCTCTCCCTCAAAAGCTCTTAGGAAGTTCTTGAGCCAACGTAGTGAGACAATGTCAAGGTAGTTAGTAGGCTCATCTAGGAGTAGTAAGTTTGGTTCAGTTACAAGAAGTTTAGCGAGGTTAATACGAATCTGGTAACCCCCTGAAAATGAGAGAGGGTCTTTTTCTAAATCTTCTTGAGAAAAGCCTAAACCAAAAAGAATCTTTTCAACTCTATAAACATCATACTTCATCTCATCTTCTAAAGCGAGTGCAGCCTCTTCACGAAGTGTTGTTTGACTAAAGGTTAGGTGCTGTTTAAGCGTTCCAATTTTGTAGTTTTTAGGGATGATAACATCTCCACTATCGGGAGACTCTTCTGCTAAAATAAGTTTAAAGAGAGTTGACTTTCCACTACCATTGCGACCTACTAAACCAGTACGGTTTCCTGCATTGAGTTTGAGGTTTAGGTTGTTAAAAAGTTCTTGACTTGCGAAATTTTTTGAGATATTACTAAGTTGTATCATAGGGCTCTTCTGAATGCTAATATAAATAACATTATATCCTAAGCATTTTAAGCTAAGTCATTATTCCTAGCGTTATAATATTTTAAAGGTCTAATATGAAAAGTTTTAACACAACATTTAGAGACTATGCTTCTTTAGAAAAGTTTGTCTCTTTAAACTCCATAGCAGAACATAAAAATATACTTATCCAAGTCTTTAGTGGGATTATAGATGAAGCTACAACTGGAGAGTTGGCACAAAACATAAAAGCACTTCTTCCACAAGCCAATATAGTGGGAGTGACAACTGCTGGTGAAATATTTCATGGTAAAATTCTTGAATGCTCTATTGTAATCTCTTTTAGTATTTTTGATTCTACACACATTAAATCAAAAATGTATGATTTAACAACAGAGCATAAGATTGAAGATGCTGTCAATGAGTTAGTGACATCTGATACTAAAGCGATGATAATATTTAGTGATGGACTCAAGAGTAATGCAGAACAACTTATAAGAGCTGTGTATGCCTTAAAACCAGAGATTGTTATTGCTGGTGGGCGAGCGGGTGATAATTTTACTTTTGATAAAACATATGTTTTTGATGAGAGTGCTCATACTCAAAATGGCTATATAATTGCAACTCTAAGTGGTGATGAGTTACATGTAAACAGTGACTACATCTTAAACTGGACACCTATCGGTAAAGATATGATTGTTACAAAAGCCAAAGGGAACACCCTTTATGAGTTAGATGGCATGCCTATTTATGATGTTTATAAAAAATATTTAGGTGATGATGTTATAGATAATTTTCCACAATCTTCGATGGAATTTCCTTTGACTATAAAAAAAGACAATATTCTTGTTGCAAGGGACCCTTTGTTAAAAACAGATGATAATGCACTTATGTTTGCTGGAAATTTTGAAGAGGGTGATATAGTCCGTTTTAGTTTTGGAAATATTGAAGATATTGAAGATGAAGCCATAGAATATTTTGAGCGCTTTAAAGCCATTCCTGCGGAGTCTATATTTATTTACTCTTGTGCAGCTAGAAAATCTTTAATGGGTGACAAGCTTGAAGATGAGATAAATATACTTGAATCCCTTGCTCCTGCTAGTGGCTTTTTCACCTATGGGGAGTATTTTCATACTTCTAATATTGCTGAAATCTTGAATGTAACAACAACATTTTTAGCACTTTCAGAGTCTCCACTTATTTTAGAAAGAAATCTTAAAAAGCATGAAGCTAAAGGGTATGATGTTGTTAAAAAAGTACTGACTCATCTTATTAAAGTAACGACAAAAGAGCTAGAACATATTTCAACTCATGATATTTTAACCTCTATGTATAATAGAGTTGCATATATCAAGAAATTAGGAATTATGATAAAAAGTGCAGAACGCTATGGAGAAACATTCGGTCTAGTTATGCTTGATATTGACCACTTTAAGCTTATAAATGACAACTATGGGCATTTTATGGGAGATAATATTCTTAAAGATCTTGCTGAAATTTTTGTAGATAATGTACGAAAAGATGATTTAATTGCGAGATGGGGTGGTGAAGAGTTTATGATTATTGCTAAGTATGCAACAATGGAAGATTTGGAACTATTAGTGCAAAATCTTCAAAAGAAAATAGCGGAGCACTCTTTTTATCCAGTACCACGAGTAACACTCTCTTTTGGTTTATCTGTCTATATGGAAGGTGATAATGAAGATTCCATATTTAAAAGAGTTGATAATGCTATGTATACCGCAAAACAGAATGGGCGCAATACATATGTTATTGGTTAAGCGGGAGATGCAATGAAAACAGTTTTACCATTACTCTTTATGGTATCAGTTTTGTTTACAAAGGAACTTTCAACGGAGTGTCCTCTGCATTTTGTATGAGTGTTCAACAGGCTTAAGTTTTTGCGTAGCCTTTGAGTCAGTATATCTTTACTAATGAAGAATGAGCAAGCTCAAAAAGATGTACAAAAACAGAATAATGTGGTTGAAGCATATGCGACATATAAAGAGAATCAAGACCCTACACAGCTAGCTTATGCTTAAAAGCTAGTTTAAACTGCTATTTCCGTAGTTTTTAAAGAGGTAATCAGTGGTAATTTTTTCATCTCTCTTAGAGATTGGGGCCTTGTACACATCTCTCATTTTCACAACTACTTTATGCCAAAACTCCCGTGACTGCTTTCCTTGGTTTGTGATGTAACCAAAAGAGTGGCACCATTGACAGTTTCTCTGCATAGCTTTAAAATCTTCATCAACTACTATGGAAAACTTAATATTTGGTAGTTTTACTTTCTCTGTATAGGCTGCATTTAAAGCTGAAAAAGTGAAAATAATGCTGAGTATAATTTTTTTCATAATTTAAACCACCTCAATAGTGACACTATCTATGCCATTATATTTATAACCACCGTGATTCCATTGAATCTCTTTAGCAAAGGGTTGCTCTTGACCCTGTTTATTGACAGCTTTTGCCATAAGAGTCAGATTGCCACTATTTTTAGGTCGAAATTTAAAACTAAAGGCTCTAAAAGCAAAAGGAGAAAGCTCTTTTGCAAGAGTTGCCCTCTCCCAACTCTCACCAGAGTCAAGAGAAATTAAAACCTCTTTTATCCCACTTCCAGAGTCAAAAGCTACACCTTTGAGTGTTACATTTGAGTTCATATGTATAAGAGTTTTACTCGTTGGATACCCTATAATTGATTTTACATTCATAGTGGTAATCGGTTTTGTTTTTTGAACAGGATTTTGATCTGTTTCACACTCGCACTCATTATCTGGAATTCTGTAAGCTGTGTCCATAAAAAAAAGCTCTTTGTAGTCATTTGTTACTGTTATGTTTTCTATCATTTTTACCCAGCTATCAGCATAAGCACCAGGAATTATAAGACGAACAGGATAGCCATTTAAAAAAGGAAAATCCTCTCCGTTCATCTCATAGGCGATGATGACATCATCTTTTATTTCGTGAAGTTCTAACTCCCTTGCAAAACTAGGAGTTCTGTAAAATGCAGCAGTGTCGCCACCATTTAAGCTTATCCAAGCAGCCCCTTTTTTGAGACCTGCTTTTTTTAAAATATCGTTAAGTCGTACACCTTTGAACTCTGCACAACCCATAGCTCCATTACCCCACTGAATACCGCTAGTAATAGGTTTAAAAGCAGAACGAGAGTTTCCACCACACTGCATTACTGCTGTTATAGTCACTTGCTCATAATCAGTTTTGAGATTTTTAAGAGATACAAAAAGAGGAGTCTCTACTAAACCATTAATGCTAATAGAGTAACCATCTATATCGATATGAGTAGGAATTTTTGGGGTATGCCAACGAACAAAAAATTCATCATTTGGAGTAATGGACTTCGTAAAACCATCACGAGGAGTCTCAAGAAGAGGTGGTCTGTTTGAGTATGTGATGAGGGGTCGTTTTTCGGGAAAAGCAACTTTAGAGACCTCTTGCGAATCTAGTGGTTGTGTTGTTACCCCAGCAGAAGCTGAACTACTTAGTGCTACTGCTGAAGCTGCTAATGATGTTTTGAGAAAATCTCTTCTTTTCATACTCTTCCTAACGATTTTTTTATTTATTTTATCATCACTAAACTAAGACCAACTTTACCTTTCTCGTTATCTATTGAAATTACTTCAATTTGGGGAAGATATTGGTTGAGTGAGAGAACTTCTAGAGGGTGTTCGATTCTTCTATCACTCATCTTAGAGATATGAATCATGCCATCATTTTTAAGCCCTATATCTACAAAAGCTCCAAAGTCTGCAATATTTCTAACCACACCAGAGACAAAACTCCCCTCTTTGAGGTTTTTAATATCGGTTACTCCCTCTTTAAAAGGAATTGCAGGGAGATCCTCTCTTGGGTCAAAGCCTGGCTTTTGTAACTCACGGATGATATCTCCCAATGTTTGAGCCCCAATATTTAGCTCTAAAGCAAGAGTTTTTATGTCTATGTTTTTAAGCTCTAGTTTTTGAAGTTTTTGAGCCACGTTGTAACTCTCAGGGTGCACTCCTGTGTTGTCTAAAAGAGTTTTTCCATCTTTAATGCGAATAAATCCAGCGGCTTGTTCATACGCTTTTTTCCCTAAACCTTTGACTTTGAGAAGCTCACTCTTAGTTTTGAAGTTACCATTTTCATGGCGAAAGAGCATAATATTTTGAGCAATCTTATCGCCAATGCCTGCAATGTGAGAGAGCAGAGATGCCGAAGCGGAGTTTATGTCTACCCCAACGTGGTTGACTAAGTCCCCTGTGACATCGTGGAGTTTTTTGCCTAAAAGTTTCTGGTCAACATCGTGTTGGTACTGTCCAATACCTAAAGATTTTGGGTCAATTTTGACAAGTGTTGCCATAGGGTCACGAAGACGTTGTGCTATGGAGATGGCACCTCGTATGGTTACATCGAGTTTTGGGTACTCCTCTTGT
>Ga0256826_1001985_pt1 | contig 12640 bp, 11 predicted proteins | sample CV79metaG_FD_185975 | JGI IMG/M metagenome (GOLD analysis project Ga0256826, IMG submission 185975) | Hydrothermal vent microbial communities from East Pacific Rise, Pacific Ocean - CV79 | ecosystem: Environmental > Aquatic > Marine > Hydrothermal vents | place: Pacific Ocean: East Pacific Rise... | reverse complement strand
GGTAGGTCTCGTGGTGGAATGTATGCTACAGCTTGTTCAGCTTCGATTTGTTTGATGTATCGATGAAAAACTGATTCTATGTAGGGAGAAGAGATAGAAGCAGGAGCACAAGCTAAATGGAAGCGTGTTCTTAAGTCAAGCCGATATTCATCAACAATGGCAGAAATTTCTAACATGGAGTCAATATTCGCTGCAACAAAAGGTCCTTCAAACTCCATGTTCTCTGCAAAAAAGTTTAAAATGGTTGAGAGATTTTCTGTTTCAAGTATTTCACCAATGAGCATGACATGGTCTAAACTTGCCATGACAGAGAAGGGGAGTTCTAAGGTTGGCAAAGGTTGGTAAAATTTAGAAGTAATTGTCTCTAATGCTTTTGCATCTAAAGCCCCAATATACCCAACTTCTTCTAAACCATAACGCCCAGCACGACCAGAAATTTGTGCTACTTCTGTTGGGAGTAGTTCTCGTCTTCTGAGTCCATCAAATTTATTGTCTTTTGAAAAGAGCAGGGTTTTAATGGGAAGGTTAAGTCCCATTGCAATGGCATCGGTAGCAACCAAGACATCTGATTTTCCTTCTCTAAAACGTCTTGCTTCTTCACGTCGTACTTCGGGTGAGAGGTTTCCGTAGACCACGGATACTTCATACTTTTGTGAAAGTTGCTGACGAAGGCTTAGAACATCTCTACGTGAAAATGCAATAACAGCTGTGCCTTTTTCAATCTCTTTAATAGGGGTTGGTTGTGTCAAAACTTTCAACTCATTTTTTCGTTCAAAATGAATAACGGTTAAAGGTTCTTGAAGATACTCACACAGTTCAGTTACAGCTTCCAACGCATCAGGTGAACCCGTCAATATGACTTTTTTGGCAGGAGCACCAATGAGTGCATTTGCCCATGCCCAACCACGGTCACGGTCGTTTATCATCTGTATTTCGTCAATGACACAAACGTCAACGTCTACCGAAGCATTCATCATCTCAATGGTGGAGCTAATGTGGGTAGACTCTTCGTCAATAATCTCTTCTTCACCCGTAATAAGTGAAACACCAACACCCTTTGCTTTAAGGTTTTCGTACCCTTCTAGGGCCAAGAGTCGTAAAGGAGCCAAGTAGTAACCTGTGTCAGCCTCTTCCAATGCTTTTAATGCTTCGTAAGTTTTTCCTGAGTTGGTAGGACCGACATGAAAGAAAATTTCACGGTTAAGTAATCTAGCCAAAGGAAAAAGGTTCTTAAAGTCGCGAATGGTTTTAGCCAAAAGTTCTTCTTTACGTCGCTTCTCTTTTAGTGGTCGAATATGCTCCATAAAATGATAGACAATACGCCGTTTTATTTTTTCTTTAATTTTCAAAGTTTTAGCTGTAATGACTTGTGGCTCAATAAATTTTAAAATATATTTTTCAACAATTGCATCTTCTATATCTAGCCCCTGAGCCAGATTGAAAAGTTCATCTTCAATGTCATGAATACTTTGTTCAAAATGCTCTTTCATGTCTTCTTTTACACGTGCAAGGTCAGTAACAATGGGGAGTTGTTTCTCTTGCCAAATGTGGTGGTAAAGAAAAGCTCTGGCATATGAGACCACAGCTGTGTAGGGCAATGACTTTCCATAAAGGTCGTAACTTTTCTCTTTGGTCACCACAATGTTGTTGGCATGCATGGTAACGGTGTAGTCAGAAGAAATAATGCCCACAATTTCTTTGACAATGGAGAGTGGAATGTCTATTTCATAGAGTGAATCTTCAGGTGGCATAGAACGAATGAGTTTGGTTACTTCCATCTCAGAGAGGTAACGGTGGTCATTTTTTACAATGTTAAGAAACTCTGTTACTTCTTCTTTTTTTCGTGCAATGGCAGCACTTTTAAAAGTTTCAAGTTCTTTTTGAATGTAACTTTCATCTTCATGCAGTAAAAAGTTGTTTTCAAGACTTGATGTTGTAGTAAGTAAAGACTTAAAAAAGGTCTCTTCGTTCATGGAAAATTCGTAGGAGTGGTAAAACTCCATTTCCCAAAGAGAGTTAAAGCTTACATCAAGCTTCTCTTCCCAAATCTTCATGCGTTTCTGTTGGCGAATGTAGTTTAGTTTGTTGGCTATTTTCTGACCGTTTATCTTGTTGTGTTCATGCTCTTCTAAAAGTGAGACGATGTAAGAGACTTTGTCACTTTCGTCAAGCTTTGACTTTTTAATGTTCATTTGGTCAAGGTAGTTCACAATATGCAGACGCAATTGTGTGTTTCCCTCAGACCAAGCCTGACGTAAAGCACGTACCATCTCTTTTTTAACCAGCATCGCAACTTTAAGGTCAAGAAGCATGGTGAGTTCCACCAAGATGTCTTCGCTTAGGTATTTAATGCCCTCATCAAAAGGCTCACCTTGCATTATCTCTTTTACTTTATTATTGATTTTAATTGTCTGTTTTTTCTTTTTTTTAGCCATAGTTTCTTAGTTCTCTGAATTTTAGTATTTGTGATTATAGCATAAAGATAATATGCTGGGTTATTTTGTCTTAAAATTAATAACCTTTAATGTATTTAAGTAAAGGACAAGCATAGGGGCATTGTCCCTTGTATTCCAATATTTCCGTTGGACATCATTCACCCACAACGTTAAAATTACCCAAAAAATCACAAATTAAAGAGTTATACTCTAAATTGTTAAGTTTTCTAGCAACTTATTAAGCATAGTTGGTGTAAAATCGCGTTTCAAATTAATGCTCATGTTTATGACTGAGTAAAATACTAATAAGGATGGTACTTAGTTATGAAAAGAACGTTTCAACCCCATAACACACCAAGAAAAAGAACTCACGGATTTAGAACAAGAATGAAAACTAAAAACGGAAGAAAAGTAATTTCTGCAAGAAGAGCAAAAGGTAGAAAAAGATTAGCAGTTTAAAACATTTTAGTAGCGTTAAAACTACTAAAGAGTTCAACAGAGTTTACAATAACTCTAAAACTGTACACACCTCACAATTTGTGCTTTTCTTCCAATCTTTGGAAGAGGGGTATCAAGTTGGGATAGTTGCCAGCAAAAAAGTTGGTAATGCTGTCCACCGTAACCGAGCAAAAAGACTCCTTCGTGCTCACCTCCTAGAAAACATTGACAATCTTAAAACTGGTAAATACATACTCGTTGCAAAGCCTAATTTGCTCACAAGTGAGTATAATAAAACCACAGAAGAGATATTTAAGGCATTAAAGCGTTTAAAAGCGTTCGTACAATGACTTTTTTAAACACTTTTTGATATAATTTACCTATTAATTTAAATATAATTCTTAAAATATTAATATAATTTAACATATAAAGTAAATGTTTAATATAAAAAGAATAAAAAGGTAATCTCTAGTGGAACAACAAAACGATCTTCATAAACGGCTACTACTTGCATTGGCACTGTCATTTGCAGTATTTATAGCGTTTGATTTCTTGATGCCAAAACAGGCAGCAAATCTTGAAAACAACCAAACAGTGAAAAGTGAGCAAAGTACACCACAAATTGTTAAAAATAACAATTCTGCTGTGCAAGCACCCGCTTCTCTTTCATCTTCTTCTGCACCTGTTTCAACAGTTAAAGCATTAACAACAGTAAAATCTGACAGATTTATCTATAGTATTGACGAATTGGGACGTATTGCTCAAGTAAAAATGTTAGAGAAAAAGTACGAATACGAAGGTAAAAAGCTTGAGCTTTTAAATCCTTTATGGGTTAAACCATTAGAAATTCGTTTCTCTGACATAGCTTTAAATGCAGAAGCATTAAAAACACCCTATACTGCATCAACCTCAATGGTTGATTTAAGCAGTGGAGCAGGGAAATTGACTTTAACTCAAAAGTTAAGCTCAACAACGGTAACCAAAGAGTTGACTTTCTATAAAGATGGTCATTATGATGTTAATTTAAACCTTACTACCCCTGAACAATACTTTATTATGCCAGGAGAGAGACCAAGCGCTGACCATACTAGTTATATGGTAGTACAAGGAACAATGATTAAAAGTAAGAGTGGTGAAATTAATATTATTGAAGATGGTGATGCAGAAGAGAGTTTAACGGTTTCAAATGTTGAATTTACTTCTTCTTTTGACCGATATTTTACTTCTATCTTATACAACTTTGAAAAACCATTAAACATCTATACTCAGGTAACTGAAGATGAAAATGCTTTACTTTTTGTACAAGGTGAACAATCTTTTTCATTACATGGATATCTTGGACCAAAAGAGTCAAAAATTTTAGAGGATATTAATCCTAAATTAACAGATGCTATTGAGTATGGACTCGTAACATTTCTTTCAAAACCTATGTTTAAACTTCTTCAATGGTTCCATAATCACATTGGTAACTGGGGATGGGCAATTGTACTCTTTACCTTACTTGTAAAGCTTGTATTGTTCCCACTTTCATACAAAGGTATGATGTCTATGCAAAGACTAAAAGACCTTGCACCACAAATGAAAGAGCTTAAAGAAAAGTACGGTAAAGACCCACAGAAAATGAATGCTAAAATGATGGAGATGTACAAAAAGAATGGTGCAAATCCAATGGGTGGATGTCTACCTATGATTTTACAAATTCCAATTTTCTTTGGTATTTATCGTGTACTTTTAAACTCAGTAGAGTTACAAGGTGCTCCATGGACACTATGGATTACTGACCTTTCTTTACAAGACCCATATTATGTATTACCAATTTTAATGGGTGCTTCTATGTGGTACCAACAAAAATTGACACCAAATACAATGACCGATCCAATGCAACAGAAGATTTTCCAATTTTTACCAGTAGTAATGACAGTATTTTTCTTGACATTCCCTGCTGGGTTGGTTCTTTATTGGTTGGTGAACAACCTATTTACCATTGCACAACAGTTTGTTATTAACAGTGCATACGCAAAACAAAAAGCTGCTAAAACAGCATCGAAAAAATAAATTTTTTATATCGGGGAGAGTGAACATGTCTATGAAAAGAATTGAAGCTGATACATTAGAAGAAGCCTACAGCAAGGCAGCTAAAGAGTTATCATGTTCTGTTACTGAGATTAATTATGAAATCGTACAACATCCAACAACGGGAGTAATGGGTTTGTTTAAAAAGACAGCAATTATTGTTGCTGTTAAAAAAAGTACGGCTAAAAAAGTCAGCACAGATACAGCAGTAAAAGAAAAACCTATTGCCAAGGAACAGGTTAAGGGAATACCTGAACCTAAGAGTGTTGAAGCGAAGCCTAAAAAGAAGGTTGAAGCAGTTAAAGAAAAATTTTCTTTAAAAGAGAAAAATGTTAAAAATGCTGATACTATAGTTGAAAAGAAAAATGACATTGTCGATAATTTCTTTTCAGATACAGAGACAGAAGAAAAAACAGAAGTTGCAGGTACGGAAGAAATTCATTTTGATGATGACAGAGACACACCTGAAAACAAAGAAAAATCTATGGAGATTGAGCGTAAAATTCAACACTTAATGAAAGTGGCATGTTTTGAAATTGACACAGTAGAAGTGGATGTATTTAACGGTATTGCTCATATTTTTGTTGATGGTGAAGATGCTGCTTTACTCATTGGTAAAGAAGGTTATCGATACAATGCACTCTCTTATATGTTGTTTAATTGGATTAATGCACGATATGACCTCTATATTAAACTGGAAATAGCAGAGTTTATTCAAGCACAAGAAGAGATGATTGACAACTATTTAAAACCAATTTCTGAGCATATTAAAGAGCATGGAAAAGGTAAAACCAAACCTTTAGATGGAATTTTGGTTCAAATAGCCTTAGAGAAACTTAGAGCAATGTTCCCTAATAAGTATATTGCTATTAAGACAGGTAAAGATGGTAAAAAATTCATCATTATCAATGACTTCAATACACGAAAGCGTGACTAAGTTTTAATGTCTACTACAATTGCTGCCATTGCTACGGCAAGTGGCATTTCTTCAATTTCTATTATTCGAGTAAGTGGTGACTTAGCCCTTACTCTTGCTAAAACTGTTTCTCAAAAAATAGACATTCAACCCAGACATGCTCATTTGACTTCACTTTACAACAAAGACAATGATCTTATTGATCATGCTATTCTTATTTACTTTAAAAACCCTCACTCTTTTACAGGTGAAGACATTGTAGAGTTTCAATGTCATGGTGGTATGATTGTTGCACAAGAGATTTTAGAAACATTATTGGCTCACGGTGCTGTACTTGCAGAACCAGGTGAGTTTTCAAAACGGGCTTTTTTAAATGGAAAGATTGATTTAACAAAAGCAGAAGCCATTGCAAAGCTTATTGAAGCAAAATCAGTAGATGCAGCTAAAATTTTAGCCAAGCAACTCAAAGGTGACTTGAAAGAGTTTATTGATGAGAGTAGAGAAGCGATGCTTCGTGCGACTGCTTACTCGGAAGTAATGATTGACTATGCAGAAGAGGATATTCCCGATGATATTTTGGCTAATATTGTAACTCAACTGGATGCTTTGGTTCTAAAAATAGAAAATATAGTAGATGCTTCTCATAGACGTAAAGGACTCATTGAGGGCTTTAGAGTTGCCATAGTTGGAAAACCCAATGTGGGTAAGAGTTCTTTACTAAATGGATTTTTAGCACATGAAAGAGCCATTGTCTCCGAGATTGCTGGAACCACACGTGATACCATTGAAGAACAAGTACGTATTGGGACACATATTATTCGTCTTATTGACACTGCTGGAATTCGTGATGCACGTGATAGCATAGAAAAGATTGGGGTAGAGCGTTCGTTAGCATCCATAAAAGATGCTGACGTGGTCATTGCACTTTTTGATTTAAGTCGGGAATTTGATGAAGAAGATGCAAAAATTCTTGAGATTATTAAAAGTATTGAAGATAAAGAGCTTATTGTCACACTTAATAAATCAGACTTAGAACCTTGTTTAGATTTAGAGCCATTAAAAGATTTTGAAACCATTGATGTTTCAGCAAAAAATGACTTTAAAAAACTTACAACTAAACTTGAAACATTTTTTAATTCCATTGGTCAAGATGAAGAGTTAATGCTCATCTCCACCCGTCAAATAGAAGCTGTGAACAAAACTAAAGAAGCCATTTTAGAAGCTAAAGCACCCTTACTTTCAGGTGAATTAGAATTCTTTTCTTATCATTTACAAGATGCTATTTCTGCTCTAAGTTCTATCTCTAAACCCTATGATTCTGAAGAAATTTTAGATAAAATGTTTGGAGAGTTCTGTTTAGGAAAATAGAATTATTTATGATTATTAGGAGATTCAATGTTAAAAAAGACAATACAATTTAGTTTACTGTCACTGACCATATGGGGTTTGGTTGGATGTAGTGAGCGTACCATTACGGTAAGACCACAAACCACAACACCGAGGGCAACGGTACCTGTTGTTAAAGAACCAGCAATTAAAGAAGAGATTTTACTTGGTAGAAATGGTAAAAATCCTAACTTAGGTAACAGAGTAGATGTTCCTGTCAATAACCCAAGTTTGGGTGAAATGATTAACGATATATATGGTGAAGAAAATAGTACAGAGTATAATAGTGAAGTGACTCCTGTACCAAGTGAAATCATGGAAAGAATGCCTTTTCCTACAGAAGAGTATAAGTATGTAAAGAAGAGAGGTTCTAGCACTGTGAGTGGAAGAGTCTACTTGGAAAATTCGTATAATGCTCAGAAAATTTCAGGAGCAAAGTTAAAACTTTGGTTGAATCCAGTAACTTCTTATTCAAGACAGTGGTATCAAGAGAGTTATTTAGGGGGTTATAGACTTTCTAAAACAGACAAAAGACTCTATAACTATTTGAAGTTTACATACTCTAATAATGATGGAGATTTTCATTTTTATGGTGTGCCAAGGGGTGACTACTATCTAGTAGGAACTATGCCTTGTGGTGAAGAGTGTGGTTTTTCAGATACAAAATCAATTCGGCTAGTACGAGAAATCTCAGTAGGTCAAGGTGTTACAAGTGTGGACTTAACTAAACCTGTTCCATAGGTTTAGTTAATGGAGGAAACTTACGCTTTTGGGTAAGCTTCTTCTAACTCAGCATAAAGTGATTCAGGACTAATATCACTTTTAGAAGCCAATATTTCTTGCATAACAACATTGTCCTCTTTCTCATTCCATACTTTTATGTATGACCCTTCTTTGTATCCATGTTCTTGTCTAAATTTATTTAAAATATTTTTTCCAACGTAAAGGTTATAGAGTTCTGGAAGTTTAAGATTTAGTTTTGAAGACATGGTTAAAAAAGAGATAACCAAGGCATCAATGTCCTTTTCACAGAAGAGAATTTTAATCATATTTTCCACCAAAGCAATCTCTTCATAGGGGTCAAGTTGTTCTCCTTGCTCACTTTGAAGAAACTTGTCAAAGCCTTGCATAGCCGTTACAGCTGCTGCAATGTCAGCAATGCTACCTCTATTTTCTGTTTTGTAAAGACGGAGTGCTTCAGACATTATAAAATGCCAAATGTCCACAATTTCAATTTTAATGTTCTCATAATCAGGAGCAGCATCAATGTTTTTCCAATGCTTCCAAGGGTAAGACTCAACAAGTTCAGCTGCTTCAAGGTAAATACAGCGTCTCCAGTCAATTTTTTTACCATTTTTAGTAATGCCATCTTCCCAGTTTTTACCATTGGTTGCATCATTAAGTGTTTGTTGTAGCTCTAGCATTTGTAATATTCTATTCATTCTTTTCCTTTAAATCTATATTATCTTATGAGTAATGTTTTCATGTCTAAAATGGCTTGTTCTAGTCCTGTAAAGACCGAACGTGCAATAATACTTTGACCAATATTTAACTCTTCAATGGTTTCAATGTCAGCAATCTCTTTAACATTTTGGTAGTTAAGCCCATGACCAGCTGCGACTTTTAGGTCAAGCTCCATTGCATCACATGAAAGTGAACGTAGATTAGTAAGTTCCTCTTCAAGCATATTTGTAAGGTCTGCTCTTGAAAGTTCAAGCTCTTTAATACTGTGATGAGTATTTCCAAGGTTACCAAAAAGCATTGCAAAAACATTGGCATATTTACCCGTGTGAAATTCAATCCACTCCACATCCAGTTTTTTTGACATCTCAACATTTTCTAAAGTAGGGTCAATAAAAAGTGAAACTTCAATCTCATGTTGATGCAAACGTCGAATGGTTTTCGTAAGTTGTTCAGCATTAGAAAAAATGTCAAGTCCACCTTCTGTGGTAACTTCTTCACGTTTCTCAGGAACAAGAGTAACTCTATGGGGTTGAAGTTCACATACCATATCAATAATCTCATCAGCTAAAGCACACTCAAGGTTAACGGGTAGGGTAGAGTGGTAAATGATATTCAGAGCATCAATGTCTTGAATGTGTCGTCGGTCTTCACGTAGGTGAATGGTAATTTGGTCTGCACCAGCACGTTTGACAATGCTTAGTGCATCTAAAGGGTTCGGGTCAGCTACTTTTCTAGCTTCTCTTAAAACAGCGATATGGTCAATATTTACGCCAAGTTTCATTGGTAACTCCCTATAATTGTTAGATTTTTTCTCTAAAATTATACTTTCTTTTTGTACATAATCAGCTTTTACTTAGAGCTTGTGGGTCTAGTATCTTTTATCTTCTTTTTGCTTGCATTACGCTCTAAACTTATGTTGTTCTCTTGGGGCATGGTCTTTGGCATTCTACTCTGAACAATAATGTCATAGTAGTGTTGAATCGCATCAACATAGCGTATAGGTTCACTTCCTCTTGCATAACCATATTTTAGATTTCTATAGTACTTTTTTTGTGAGAGCAGTGGCAATACAGTTTTCAAATCATTCCAAGAGTAGGGGTTTTTGTTTAGTTCTACGGCTAACTTTTGTGCGTCATATATGTGACCAAGTCCAACATTGTAAGCAGCGAGAGTAAATGCCCAAAGGTTTTTACCTTCTACCTCTTTTGGAAAAATTTTTCTCATCATTGCATAATATTTTGCACCACCATCTATGCTCTCTTTTGTATTGAGACGATTTTTTACTTTTAAGAGTTTGGCTGTAGTTTTTGTTAGCATCATCATACCTCTGACTCCTGTAAAGCTTGTGGCTTTAGGTTTCCAGTGTGACTCTTGGTAAGATTGTGCTGCTAAGATTGCCCATGGAATTTGATACTGTTTACCTGCTTTTTTAAAATATTTTTCATATTTTGGCAAGACAGTTTTAAGACGTTTGTAAAACACTTTTGTATCATAGTAGTCAAAAATGTTAATGAAATCAAAGTAAAATCCATTGAGCTCAGCCAGTTTACCTGAACGTTCAAATTTATTGAGCCATCTAAAGAGGGCATCGTTGAGTGAACCGTCATCATTTTTGTTAACAATCCATGCAAGATTTTTTCTTTTTGTTAAGTTCATTGCGCGTACAAGTTCTGGGTAGTAACGCTGAGTAATCATAAAAGTATGAGAGTTAGCAACAGTACAGTCTAACTCTTTTCGCCAAACTTTTTCCAAAAGTTCATCGGTTGAAAACTCTGTAGTAGTGTTAAAATCAAATTCTGGAACTTCACTCTTAATTTTATTGAGTGTCTCTTCGTAGCTACTCTTTTTCCCTACCATAATATTTAGTCCTACAAGCTCTTCTACACTTTTAGGCATGATTCCTTTTTTGTAAAGTGAGTTATGACAAATGAGCTGTTCATTGACACTGTGGTAAAAAGGACCAAATTTAAACTCTTTAGAACGTTCATTATTTACAGACAATGACGCTGCTGTAAGGTCAGCTATGCCTTTTCGTGTAAGTTCTAATGCCTCTTTTTTTGTATGGACAACAGTTAAATTAAGTTCAACATTAATGCTTTTTGCAAATGATTTTAAAAGTTCATACTCAAACCCTTTATGATCGTCAGAACCAATATAGTAAATAGCAGGAGCATTTAATATAATGACATTTAACTGTTTTTTTTGTTGGATTTTTTCTAAAAAGTTTAGATTTTTCTTAATAGTTTTAGGGGAAGAAGAGAGAGAAATAGGCATTTGTCTCTTTTCATAATACTGATGACCAAGCCAACCAATAGGAAAAAAGAGGAGAGCTGTTGTTATTATCAAAATGTATTTTTTCATGCATCATGGTATCATCTTTAAATAATAACTTGTTTAAAAATTAAATATTAGTTTAAGAAAAGTGAGTTTTAAAACTCACTTTGAGCAATGGTCTGCTCCTCTTTTTCTACTAAATCTTTTACCCAAATTGTTCCATTTTTATGCTCCTCTTCACCAATTACAGCACAGTAACGAGCGTTAACTTTGTCGGCATTTTTAAGGTGAGCTTTGAGTTTCTTCGGAGCATACTCAACAGAAACTTTCTCTGTAGCTCTTTTTGCAGAAGCTAAAGGAAACAGTGCATCAATTGCTTCTGCTTCCATTGCTCCTAAGTAGTACCCACTACGTTCAACTTCTGGCATTTGAACCAAGTCCATAATACGCTCAATTCCTAAAGCAAAACCAACAGCAGGGGTAGGTTTACCATCTAAAAACTCCACAAGTTTGTCGTAACGCCCACCACCTGCAATGGCAGATTGAGCGCCAATTTCATTGCTTACAAATTCAAAAGCTGTTTTGCTGTAGTAGTCTAACCCACGTACCAAGTGTGTGTCTACTTCGTAGCCAATCTTTGCATTGTCCAGTAGCTGTGTAAGCTTTTTAAAGTCTGTATCACAAGAGTCACAAAGGTTGGTCATGAGTTTTGGTGAGTTGGTCAAAAGTGTTTGACACTTCTCATTTTTACAGTCAAGAACACGAATTGGGTTTGTACCAATACGACGGTTACAATCTTCACAGAGTTCATCTTTACACTCAGTTAAAAATCCAATGAGTTTCTCTCTGTAAGGAGGCATACACTCTGGACAACCAAGTGAGTTAATCTGTAAGTCATAGCCAATGCCAAGTGCTTTAAAGATGTCACCAATCATAGAGATAATGGTAAAGTCTTCATAAACAGAAGCCTCTCCAAAACTCTCACAACCAAACTGGTGAAACTCTCTTAAACGACCTTTTTGTGGACGCTCATAACGAAACATTGGTCCATAGTAAAAGAACTTAAATTTCTCATTTTGTCGTCGGTCAAGTTTTGCTTGTACAAAAGAACGCACCACTCCAGCAGTTCCTTCAGGACGCATACAAACATCGTTGTCGCCTTTGTCCATGAACTGGTACATCTCTTTTCCAACAATGTCAGAACTCTCACCAACAGAGCGTTTAAAAAGTTTTGTCTCTTCCAAAATTGGGGTTTCAATGTACTCATAACCATATTTCTTTGCTACCTCTGTAGCTGTAGCAACAATATGCACAAAGCGTTCACTCTCTTCAAAAGTTAAGTCTTTCATTCCTCGAAGTGCATTTATCATAGTTGTTCCTAATTTTTATTTGTGGAATTATACAGTTAATTTGATAAAATAGTGGAAAAATATAAGGCAATCAATGACTGAAGCATTTAAAGAGAAGATTAAAAATTTTAAAGAGCCACTTTTTTACAATACAGAGGGCAGTACAGAAGCTTACAAACTCTGCATAAGACATATTTCAGCAGCCATGGGAGCAGGGGTGGCAAAGCTTGAAAAAGGCTATATGATTCCACATGATGTTTTGTATATGGTTGATTTGGAGAATGAGATTATTGAAGAGGTTTCAG
>Ga0256826_1001984_pt1 | contig 12644 bp, 8 predicted proteins | sample CV79metaG_FD_185975 | JGI IMG/M metagenome (GOLD analysis project Ga0256826, IMG submission 185975) | Hydrothermal vent microbial communities from East Pacific Rise, Pacific Ocean - CV79 | ecosystem: Environmental > Aquatic > Marine > Hydrothermal vents | place: Pacific Ocean: East Pacific Rise... | reverse complement strand
CACGAAGTCCATGCTCAACAGCTTGACGAACATTATGTCCATCTACAAAGTTTGGGCGTTGGTCAAGCATTTTCACTTCTAAGTCACTTTTAGTGATACGATTCCCAGCATCTTGCATAAGTGAACCGTGAACTATCTTCATAAGAGTAGATTTTCCACTCCCATTTTTACCGATAATAACGATCCGTTCACCCTCATCAACATGGAAGTTGACTTCAGTAAGAATTTTTTGAGCTGAGTAGTGTTTTGAAACTGATTGGAGGTCTATTAGTGCCATATATGTTCTTATTATTTTATTTTTATAATCATATCTTTATCTGTGTTAATAGGTGCTTATTTTTGGAGTGGCTCTAAATAGGCATATATGTTTTATATTTTCATTAAGTGATTATTTTCAGCACAAGTTCCACTACGATGTTCGTATGATAGGCATAGAAGATGAAGATTAAAGCTTTTTTTTGAGTATGTTTACTATTATTATAGGCTTCTGGACAGTGTTACCTTCTCTTTTATAGTTGTTGTTTTTTGCTAATTTATGTATACTAGTTACGTTTAATACTAGGAGACCGACATGAAATTAATTATATCAACTTTATTGCTGCTGTTATACAGCCAAATAAATCTACTTGCAGAAGAAAAAACGATGGAACAGCTTTCAAAAGAACTAGCCAACCCTCTGGCTCAGATTTGGAACTTATCGTTTCAAAATAACTATACTACAGTGGATAGTGACTTAGTTGATGGTAGTGACCATATAAATACTACACTTTTTCAACCTGTACTTCCAATACCACTAGATAATGGTATGACTGCATTTGCTCGTCCTGTGCTAACTTTCATAGATGCACCGACAAATGGTTATCTTGGAGGAACACCTGCCCATCCTGTTGCTCATGGAACAGATAGAGAAGCTAAGTTTGGAGATTTAATTTTACCAATGGGTGTCGGTGTTGCACGTGCAGAAGGTTGGTCCTATGGTGTCGGTGCAACATTTATTTTTCCTACATCTCAACATGACTTAGTAGCTTCTCATCAGTACCAAGTGGGACCAACTGCTTTAGCCCTTTGGGCAAATAGTGACTGGATGCTTGGTGCACATATGCAACACTGGTGGGGTGTCGCTGATGATGGAAAAAATGTAGATGCACATGGCAATGAAAGAGATATGACAAACCATACAGATATTCAGTATTTTATAATTTATCATCTTCCAGATGCATGGCAGCTTCGTGCTAGTCCACATATTACATACAACTGGAATAAAAACAACAAAGATGCACTTACTCTTCCGGTAGCCTTTGGTGTAGGAAAAATGTTTAAAGTTGGACCAATGCCTGTAATGCTTATGGCTGAGTATCAAAAAACTTTAATAGCTCCAGAGACTGTAGGTGCAGACTCAACTATTATGATTCAAGCGAACTTCATTATTAAAAATCCTTTTGGGGATTTATAAACCTTTAAAGGAAATTTTCTATGAACAAACTCATCTCAATGTTTGTTGCTATACTTTTTAGTATAGTAACAACTGGATGTAGTTCAGAAAACTCTGAAACTACAACTACACAAAAAGCCCCTTCAAACCAACTAGCTCTTACTCAAACTCTTTACTTTGGTGGCGATATTCTAACAATGAATGGTGATAAACCTGAGTATGTTGAAGCAGTAATTGTTAAAAATGGTAAAATAATTTATGCAGGTAAAAAAGCTGCAGCTGTAAACAACTTTGCAGGAAAGACTATAGAAGTTGACCTCAAAGGTAAGACGATGCTTCCTGGATTTGTTGAACCTCATGTTCATCCTTCTATAGCGGCTATTTTACTGGGTGGTGACATCGTTGCTCCTCATGACTGGAATGTACCAGATGGGCTTAAAAAAGGTGTAGAAGGGCATGATGCTTATCTAGCTCGTCTTAAAGAGAGTCTTGCAAAATATGGTAAAGAAGATAGTGTCCTCTTTATATGGGGATACCATCAACTTTGGCATGGAGACTTAAGTCGTGATATTTTAAATAAAATCTCGCCTAAGAAACCTGTTGCCATCATTCACCGCTCTTTTCATGAAGTGTATTTAAATGATGCAGCTATAAAGCTTATGAATGTAAAAGAAGAAGACTATAAAAATAATCCTCAAGTAGAATGGAAACGCGGACACTTTTTTGAAGGTGGTTGGTTAGCTCTTGTACCTCGCATAGCACCACAACTATTAAATCCAGTGCGTTATAAAAAAGGTCTTCGTGATATGACGACACTTGTAAAGAAAAATGGTGTAACAACCATAGCCGAACAAGGTTTTCCAGCATCTAGCTTTGAGATGGAGTACCCAATGCTCAAACAAGAGATGGATAAAAATCCTCCTTATGAGGTCTACAATGTACTCAATGGAACACAACTTTACGGTGCTCATGGAAAGTCAAATGTAGAGGCTGAAAAGTGGATGAGTGAAGCCCCGAAGTATGATACTCAAAATATTTTCATGCTTCCTAAAGAAGTGAAACTCTATGCTGATGGTGCTATTTATTCTCTAGCTATGCAGATGAAAGATGGTTACACTGATGGTTTTAAAGGGCAGTGGATGACACCACTTACACTCTTTAAAGAGCAGATGAACTTTTACTGGGATAAGGGTTATAAGATTCACATCCATGCAAATGGAGACTTAGGCATCCAAATGTGTATAGACCTTACTCGTGAGATGATGAAACGCAACCCAAGAGTTGACCATAGACTTACTCTACATCATGTTGGTTACTTTACAGATGACCAAGCTGATGAGATGCAAGAGTTAGGTATAGAAGCATCAGCAAACCCTTACTACCTTTGGGCACTTGCAGATAAGTATTCTCAACATGGCTTAGGAAAAAAGAGAGCTACAAATATGGTTCATATGAAATCTCTTAAAGATAGAAATATTCCTTTTTCTCTTCACTCTGACTTTGGTATGGCTCCGCTCGAGCCACTTACACTTGCATGGACTGCGGTAAACCGTATGACAAGTGAGCATACTCTAGTCTCTCAAGATCAGAGAATAGATGCTTATACGGCACTTCAGGGTATAACTATAAATGCGGCGAGAACTCTTAATCTTGAAAATGAGATTGGCTCTATTAAAAGCGGAAAACGAGCTAATTTTACACTTTTAGCAGAGAATCCTCTTAAAGTAAAACCGATGCATATTAAAGATATAAAAGTTCTTGGTGTTGTCTATAATGGTGAAATGAGTATGAATAAGAACTTAATGGGCTCAGATAAAGATGCTCATGGTTGTATACGTTCTGCAGGGTATATATGGAATAATCAAACACAAAAGTGTGAAAGACCATGGGAAAATAAAAAGGATATCTAAATGTTAAAAAAATATTTTAAAGCACTTATAATAATGTCAATAGTATTTGGAATTAGTACATTTGCTTGTACAGGTTTACAAGTTAAAACTGAAGATGGTATATACATTAGTGGAAGAACTTTAGAGTTTGGTATCTTTTTACCTACTAGTGCAGTGGCTGTACCTCGTGGTTATAAGTTTGTAGGACAAACACCAAATGGAGATGGAAAAGTATGGAAGAGTAAGTATGCTTCAGTTGGTGTAATCATTGCAGACAATGAAGTTATTCTTGATGGTATCAATGAAAAAGGTTTATCAGTTGGTATGTTTTATCTTCCAGGTGGGTATACACAGTACTCAGATACAACTTCTAAAAATCAGAAAAAATCGATGTCCGCTTCTGACTTTAACCAGTGGTTACTTTCAGAATTTGCGAGTGTAGATGAAGTGAAAAAAGCAGTAGATAGCAGAGCTGTAGTTCTAACAAAAGTACTTACTCCTGGGTTTCCACCAGCTGTACAGCCTTTTCACTTTTTAGTGAGTGATACAAGTGGAAAAAGCCTAGTAATAGAATCTATAAAAGGAAAGTTAGTTACTTATGATAATGCAGTGGGAGTACTAACAAATGCTCCTACATTTGATTGGCATATGACAAACTTAAAAAACTACATAAACCTTAGTCCAAACAATGCTAAACCTCTAAAGATAAATGGCGAGACATTTAAGCAACTTGGTCAAGGTGCTGGAATGTTAGGTCTTCCCGGAGACTTTACACCACCTTCTCGTTTTGTGAGAGCAGTTGCTTATAGTGCGACTGCCATTCCTGAGAAAAATGCCCAAAGAGGTGTTTACCAAGTTTTTCATCTTTTAAACAACTTTGATATTCCAGTAGGGATTGCTCGTGAAACTCATAAAGGTGTGATCTACTCTGACTATACAATGCTTACAACAGTAAGAGACTCGAAGAACTTGAAGTTTTATTATAGGACTTATGAAGATCAAACTATCAAGATGATTGATTTAAATGACATTAATAAAAATTCTAATATTATTACTAAGTTTTTTACATCTGCAAAGCAGACTTTTATTGATGTAAGTAAAAAATTAAAATAATAAATTTTAGGATGGAGAGCATAATTCATATGTGCAGGTGATTAACAAACCAATACCTATGTCTTAAGTCCTACCTCATTGTAGTGTATCTGAAGCCTTAGGAGATGGTCATCTCTAAAATACCCATGCAACAAATCGCCCCTCAAGAACTTTTAGATAACCATCCCAACCTTTACGCCTTTGATTACTATAAAATCCATAATGATATTTTAGTCGTTTAAACGAACGTCTATAGAGCACAGAGAATACATCAATAGACGGTTGAGTTTGAAGCTACTTAGTAGGTGCATTTAATGATAATCTCTAAAAAGGTTATACATGCAACAACTCATCTCTACAAAAATCTTAAACAAACTTCCAAATCTATACGATACAGAATCTATAAAAGACCCACTCTGTTACATTTTTCTGAGATTGTTGAAGATGCATTTACTACACATCAAGTTCAAAAACTCATGCACCATGTGTATTATAAGTGTAATAATCCTGATGAAGAAGAGACTTTTAAAGATTATGCTCTGCGGTATAGAAGAGATCCTAAGCTTAAAAGTGAGTGCTTTTTGTGTTCAAACAGAGAAAGTTGTGAGTATAAGTAGGGTAGGCTAATTGTCAAACAACCAGGCTCAATAAAAAGATAAAGAAACAGTATTTGGATGACTTCAAAGGATACTTTTTTATGGCAATAAGCATGATACTCTCTCATAATAATTTACTACAGTTAAACATTTCTTTAAGAATATATAGTTATAATTAACGAATTTAGTTAATTATAAAGGTTGCTTATTTGAAAATTAATAAATCATTAATAACTGTTTTAGTTGTCTTTGGACTGCTTTTTAGTGCCTGTGGTGGCAGTGGTGACACTGTTACTGAAAATATTGAAACACAATCTATTTCACCAGAGACTATTGTGATTAATGGTGCAGTAAATGATGTTCCTATCCCATTTGCACGAGTAAGTTTAGTTGAATATCCAAGTGGTAAGAAATTGACAGAAAGTATAATTGCAGATGTAAATGGAAAGTGGAGTTTTTCACTAGATAAAAATCTTCTATCGCCTAATGCTTTTGTTATGATTAAAGCTGTTAATCGAAAAAATAATGCTTCAATACGTTCAGCAATTGACACAGATAAAATAATAGCTGCTCTAGGTAACTATGAAGCTGATGAGACTACTGTAAGTCACTATACTGAAGCAGCTATTGTTTTGTCAGAAATTGAGGGTGGTTTAGATCAGGAAAAGCATGATAGACTTCTAGGACATATTAAGCTTAATAATGGAAATCCTGTAGATACAGGATCCGATGAGATAGATAAACTAGCTAAGACTATACAAAAAAGTTTTGACAACAATACTAGTTCAAATGATGAACTTATTTTACACACTTATGAGCACTTAGTTGGACAAATAGCTGAAGTGGCAATACCTGATGAACACGGAAAAGTAGAATTAGGTCTCCCTACACTATATAACAATGATATAGAAGTTCAAGGAAGTCTTTCAACAGGAGGCTCTCTTAGTATTGAGAATGATAAGATAGTCTTTGATTTAACCCCTCAACAAAGACAAAAAGATGTAAATATTACTATTACTCTAAATCTTAATGACAAAATAGTAAGCAAAACAATATTACTTCCTGCCTTAGGTAGTAGTGTCGGTCATTATAAGTATCATGCTGTAGCACCATCTACTGATTTATTAGCATCTCGAGTATCAGTTATGATAAATGGTCGAAACTATACAGTTATTCCTTACTCTTTTAGTAATGTAGCCCAAAGTAATGCTGAGACAAGTGGGATAACTATTAACGGAAGTGTAAGAGGAAAAGCTTTTAGTGGATTTAAAATAGCTAACAATTATGCAGACACAAAGATTCTTCTTAAAGTGTATGAAGGAAAAACACTTTTTGACTTCACAACTTTAGTAGGAGATAGTGGCATAATAACTCTAGCTTCTAACAGTATAAATATAGGTAATATTGCAGTTAGTAGAACAGATGACTTCCAACCAATAGAACCAAATGATAGAAATATAGAGCTACCTCCCGTAGCTCCAGAGTTTTAAGGAGAGAATGTGAAAAAATTTAGAATTGGAATTAGTAAGTTAGTTTTAGCTGGTTTGGTTGTTTTTGGGTTTGGTGAAATAATTTTTGCAGATGAAATGTTCGCATCTGTTGAAAGTAAAGCCTATAAAAATTATTATCATAGTCAAGATTACCATACATTGAAAGGTGAATATAATTTAGATAATCCAAATTTTTCTGAATTAAGTAAGTATTCTGCAGAGGCTTTTATTTCTTTACATATATATTCAGTGGATAAAGTAAGGGATATAAATGAAGAATTTCAATTTGGAACTAACAATAAAGCAATACTACTTGAATATATAAATAAAGATAACGCATTAAATGGCTTTACGGCTGGGATCTACTTAGTAAATCGTGAAAGACTAGTTGTAGCATTTGGTGGTACAACAGCTAATGAGAGTTATTCTAAATCTTCTTCGATTGTAAACGATGTACTTGCAGATTTAAATTTACTAAATAATACATTAGGAGAAAGTTCACAAGTAAGTGAGGCTAGACTTTTTATTGAAAATATTTATGCACTAATGATAAAGTATAATATTGAAAAAAATAAAGTATTTTTGACTGGTCATTCATTAGGTGGAGGTTTGGCTCAGTATATTAGCATCTATAAAGGATTTACGGCAATTACTTTTAATACTGCTCCAAATCCGTTGACATATGAATCAATGAGCTATTTAAGGGATGATAATGGTGATTTCTTTTATGATGGTAGCCAAAATATTAACTTTATGACGAATAATGATGAGCTTACATCGGTATTAAAAGTTATGGAAATCTATGCTAAAACAGGTATTTTAGTAAAAACAGGTAATTTGTTAATTGATGTTGCTTTAACTAAGGGATTAATTACAAAACTAAAAATTTTAATGTTAAGACCAAGCCCTATGCTTACAAAATTAATTTATGGACAAAGAATTGTATTAAACACTAATACAAAACATAGTATGGTTTCTTTAATAAATTCTGCATATACAGGTGCAACAAGTTTTAAGTTATTTAAAAACTCTTTTTTTACAGATATACGTAAAGAGACTCCACTGTATGATGCAGTTTTCAGTTTAATCAAAAATCATTCTATTAGTTATCCGAAACAAGAACGACAATATAAATTTTATCCTAATGAATATGTAACAGGGTCTGAATTTGCAATATTTTTTATTAATACATTTTATTATAAAGATTTCCGTGAAGAACAAGCAGTTATAAGTAGTGAAACAAGATTTGCTTATTTAGGAGATAAATTTGGAGATAAAGCACCTCTACACTTCACGAGTAAGATAACTATTGCTCAGATAAATGATTTATTTGAATTAGTGTTTATTGATTTGACAAATAAAGAATTAGATAATTATACTACTTCTTGGTACAATAACAATATCAGCAAAACAAAAATGAAAAAAAAGTTATTAAAAAGATTTGATATAGTAAAAAAAGAAATGCTTATTCAGGGAGATACTAGTAAGTATGTAACAAGAGGGCAATTCGCAATCATGCTTATGAAGTTTAATAATATAGATATTAAGGCACTAGTTAAAGAAGTATTTCAATCCAACCATAAGTCATTTATAAAATGGTTTTTTAAAGGTCTAGTCTCTCTTCCAAATAATATTACTAAAGGAAATGATTAATGAAATCAAATAATTTAATATTAAAATTAATACTATTTTTTACTTTTGTGACTTCGGGTTGGGCATATTCTTTGTCTGAAGGAAACTATAAAACTTATACTGTCAGTAAGCTTGCAAATTATACATATACCTATAAGTTAGATGTAATAGATGGGGATTGCGATTTTTATGGTCACCATAGTGGATCTCCAACAAAAGATAATTATTATAGGAAGTCTCAAAATCCTAGTGGGCAAGATGAAGCTTTTTCATTTGATTCGACAGCAGATAGTGATTTTTACTTATCCATTTATGCTTATTCAGATTGTTCGTACAATACACCTACATTTTCAAAGGTTGCTGTTGTCACAAAACCGAGCCTTTCAGGAGGAGTTTACCTTCAAGATATTACAGGTGGGATAAAAGCAAGCTGGAATAGTGCAACTGGAACAGTTGATTATTATAAACTTTATCGTTCAACTAGTAATGGTTCTTTAGGTTCACAGGTGTATCAAGGCAGTAGTACTTATTATAACAATACAGGTTTATCCGATGGTGTCACATATTACTATACAGCTATAGCTTACAATAGTGCTGGTTCTAGCAGTTCAAGACAAGACCATAAAGAGTATATAGCTCCAGTTAGTCAACCGAGCCTTTCAGGAGGAGTTTACCTTCAAGATATTACAGGTGGGATAAAAGCAAGCTGGAATAGTGCAACTGGAACAGTTGATTATTATAAACTTTATCGTTCAACTAGTAATGGTTCTTTAGGTTCACAGGTGTATCAAGGCAGTAGTACTTATTATAACAATACAGGTTTATCCGATGGTGTCACATATTACTATACAGCTATAGCTTACAATAGTGCTGGTTCTAGCAGTTCAAGACAAGACCATAAAGAGTATATAGCTCCTGTTGACATGACAGAAGCTGAAGTATTTAGGCAAGAATTTATTCACTATGATCCTCGTGTAGCTACTATTTTAAAAAGTGTAAATAAGAATGCTCCTGTATCTAGAGCAGAAGCAGTGATAATGATGGAAAAATTCTTATCTAACAAATCTACAGCATTCAAAAATTATGATATGAGTGAGTATTACTTAACATTTGCAGATGCAGATGTTAATGCAGACTATCACTCTTCTCTTTTAAAACTGAGTTATTACGAAGGAGATAATGATAATATTACTCCTATATCTAAAGAAAATTCTCTTTTTAGACCTCTGGACAAAGTAAGTCGTCAAGAGTTTATTGCTATCGTAGTTCAGGGGTTAGATTTAGCTATCCTAGATAACAGAGACTATCTTAGTGAGTTTAAAGATACTAATGATTTAGCTAATGTAGCACCATGGGCTTGGAAATATTTTAATACAGCAGTAGAAAAGGGACTGATGAATGGAAATAGAATTGATATAAATAATCCACTTTTAGAAGCAACTGCAAACCTCAGTGTATTTGAGGCGATGGTTATTCTCAAAAATGCAAATAATATTTTAGCTGGTAATTTTTTACATACTGAAGCTAAATTTCAATCTCCTGATAGTTTAGATGTAAGTAAACTTCTTTTTAATCAAATTGGATATGAGTATATGCCTAGATACTATGAGAATAGTGCTAACCCTATTGACATAACTTCTATTACCGAATCAACGGCTTCTGCAGATTTTTGTGGGAAAGATAACTCTATCGTTCTTACCGCAAACACAACTACAGATGCAGCTCAAGCCTCAAAGGTTAGTGAGTATTACTGGTGGAATACAAATGCAGGTTATTTTAGAGAATATAATGGAAGTTCAAATTTTAAAAAAGTATGTTTCTATCCAGCTACAGTAGAACCAGTTAATGGATATAAAATAGTTGTAAATGGTGGAGACAATATTGGGTATGTTGATTCTCTTACTTATACTAGTCTAAATGCAGCAGTAATTCATGCAAATGATAGTGATAGTGACAAAGTTTCATTTGTAAATAATTTATCATTTACAAATGAAAGCTATATGAGAGCAAATAGCGCATATAGTGTAACTATTAATGGCTCGTTTTCAAAAGCTGGAACAGAAGTTGGTTTAGAAAATATCACTATCTCTCTTATAGATGGAGCTAATAAATCTATTTTATTTAAAGGTCAAGCGATTAATTCAAAAGCTACTTTTATTGTACCTGATATAAGCACTTTATATGGAAAAGATATATCACTTGAAATTACTGTAAATACTCAAAATGCAAAGGTAACACGAACTTTATCTACTGTTAGATATTTACCTATATTTAGTGTAAAAGGAAAAGTTTATAATACAAGTGAAACAGATAAAGCCACATATGTAACAATTGGCTCAACAAAAGTGTATTTAGATGAAAATGGTGAGTTTTATCATATATTAGATTTCAACAGTGAAGCTTCTAGTTTAAGTGTTGCAGTAGAAAGCTCTACTAAAAATAGTTTTGAAACTTTAGATGTTAATTTAACGTATGAAAACTCTCAAAGATTTTTAGTTTTTGTAGGTGAAAATACTATTTTAGATAGTGATGGAGATGGTGTAATTGATACGGAAGATGATTTACCTTATGATGCTACTGAAACTATAGATTCTGATAATGATGGTATAGGAAATAATGCTGATCTAGATGATGATAATGATGGAATAACAGACTCAAATGAATTAAAATATGGACTGAATCCACTCGATTCAACAGATGCATTAAAAGATGCAGATAATGATGGTGTAAATAATTATGATGAAATTGTCAGTGGAACTAATCCAAATAGTGCAACTTCATATACAAGCACTTTAGACTTAGAAACTGGTTGGAATATGGTATCACTTCCAATGCAAGTAAGCTTGAACATTAATGAGTTAAATGATCCTAGTATCAAAATAATTCGATCTTTTCAAAAAGGATCATGGTATATTTGGACTGATAATAATCAAGCATCAACGGATAAACCTTTACATATATTAGAAAATGGCTATGGTTATTGGATAAAAACAATCAGCCCTACATCTATTTCTCTTTCAGGAGAAGAAGTTTCGGGATCAATATCTATAATTTCTGATGGTAAATGGCATATGGCTGGATCAATGAAGATTGACAATACATATACTTTCTTTGCAAACAATCCTTTAATTAAAACTTTATGGAGACGTGTAGGTGGTGAATGGCTAGGAATATCTAACGACCTAGATATTAAAAAATCACTAGAAAATGCGAATATCAGTCCCGTGAATAATATAGAAACGAATGAAGGTTTCATGTATAAGTAGATTGAAATTGTTAATATAGGTATGAATAATTAGGAAATAAATTGAAACATAGTTTTATTTGGAATATTCCTTATAAACTAGATATAAATTAATATGAATAGGGTTAAAAATGAGAATAATTATTTCTACAGCAGTATTACTATCAGTTACATACTTATATTTAATTTATAGGGTCTCCCCTGAATGGGGTACATTATTTGATTTCTCAGATGCAATGCATTTGTTGAAAAATCAGTTTATATATCTGTTTGTAGGATTTGGAATATTAGTCTTTGCTCTGAAGTTCAAATCACCATCATTGTTTAACAAGATAGGATTATCTGTTTTTATACTCTCTATTGTAATGTTAGTAAGTATGTTTTTTTTACCAACATCTTTAGTCCCTCAAATAGATTCAAAAATAATCTATATAGTTTTAGGTGGATTACATATTTATCCAATACTTTTTTTCACATTTGGTATGCTATGGTTTATAAACTATTTACATATTTCTCAAAATGGTAAAAACTTTAGCTTGATTATCATTGGACTTATGTTTTTAAGTGGATTTTTTACTCTCTCCTTTCATGATTATGGGATGTTTCTACTTTTAGAAATGGTATTAATATCTTTACTATTTTATATCAATGGATTTAGTAAGTATTTAATAGGAAGTATTATAGGTGTTGTTGTTGCTATTGCAGCTTTTATTGTAACAGCACCACACAGACTTTCACGACTACAAAGTTGGTTGGCTCATTCAGATGTAGTAGCTTCACAAAACAATTTGGATATAGATAGTTTAGTACTACTTACTAAGTACTTTGGTACTATTTCATTAGTGCTTATAGTAGTATTTTTCTCATTTTTTATCTATCAAATTGTTAAAAAAGTGTCTTTTGATGAAAAGTATAAATTATTTACTATAGGGATTGTTGCATCTTTTGCAATATCTTTAGTACTTAATCTTCTAAATGTTTTTGGTCTTTTACCAGTAGCTTCACCACCATTATATTTCTTTGATTATGGACTTTCAATCACAGTGATTTCTTACTTGATGATTGGTATGCTAGACTATAGTAATGTCAAAAAAACTTAAAGTAATTTGGAGTACTTTAGTGGAAGAAAATTAACATCCATATGCTATACAAAGAGCAAAGGAAGTTGCTTTAACTCTTTCTTAGTTTTAAAAATGATTGATGGAAAAGAACAGCGACTCCACCGATAGCCCCACCAACAAGTAGCTCACCTACGATTGCTGGCATAAA
>Ga0256826_1001983_pt1 | contig 12649 bp, 11 predicted proteins | sample CV79metaG_FD_185975 | JGI IMG/M metagenome (GOLD analysis project Ga0256826, IMG submission 185975) | Hydrothermal vent microbial communities from East Pacific Rise, Pacific Ocean - CV79 | ecosystem: Environmental > Aquatic > Marine > Hydrothermal vents | place: Pacific Ocean: East Pacific Rise... | reverse complement strand
ACCACCCTCTTCTATCTGCTTTTTAAACTTCGGTATAACACTTCCACTAGACCCCAGCACATTTCCAAAGCGAACAGCTACTATATCTGTTCCTTTACCATTAGAGTTTTGAGCATAGAGTTCACAGATGCGTTTAGTAGTACCCATAACATTTGTAGGACGAACTGCTTTGTCAGTAGAGATCATAACAAACTTTTTCACACCATGTTTTATAGAAGTGTCTATAACATTTTTAGTACCCACAACATTGTTTAAAATGCCCTCATATATATTTGACTCCACTAATGGCACATGTTTATAAGCAGCAGCATGTATAACGATGTCTGGCTTGTAAAGTTCAAACGTCTTGTCTAACTGCTCTACATTTACAACACTCTGCATAACAGGTACTACTTCACAGGAGTGTAACTCTTCTAAAATAGCATAAAGGTTATACTCACTATGGTCAAGTAGTATAAGTTTTTTCGCCCCATACTTCTCACACTGTCGTGCTATTTCACTCCCTATGCTTCCTCCAGCCCCTGTAACTAAAATAGTCTTACCTTTTATAAAAGTCGAAACTTTCTCTTTGTCTAAGTCTTGAGGATGACGAGCAAGGAGATCTTCAACAGAGACATCCTTAAGCTGTTTAGAAAAATCTTTGTCTTTTAAGATTTTGTCTAAAGAAGGAAGGACCTGAATCTCGTAAAAGTATTCACCAAGATTCTCGTATATTTCTTTTATTCTATTTGCCGTAGCTGAAGGCATAGCAATGACTAAAAGATCGTACTTCTCATGAGAATATTTTTTAAACTTTTGCTTAGATACAACTTTTATAGCATCAATAGACCTGTTTTGTATAACTATGTCATCATCTAAAAAGTAGTGAACTTTGTACTCACTATTAGAGAACTCGCCCTCTAGCTTTATACCAGCACGTCCTGCCCCATATATAACTACACTTTTCGTTTTGAAAATTTTGTGGTTGTTCATGTAGTAGTAGTATGAGTACATTAAAAAATTTATGCTAAATATGTAAAGAAAAAGTTCAGAAACTAAAAATGAGAACTCTATTTTTGTATAAAGAAAAGGCATATATATTAAAAATGCCACAAAGTAAACCGTACTTTTTATAATAAACGACTTTTGAGAAGCCTTTGACCATGCCAGAGAGTAGTCCTGTAACATAAAACGCGATGTCAGTAAACGCACAACTATTACAGCACCTATAATGGTGTAGTCCACAGTAAAATGAAAAATGAAAAATGTCCATACAAATGTAATAGTCGTAAGGGCAATAATTACCATATAGTTAAGAAATGGTTTAATTCTATGCATTGAGTAGTTTATCCTAATTTGTCTTCTAGTTAATTAACTCTTCTGTTAAAAAGCTTTTTTATAGTCTATAAATCGAATAATAACAAAAAGAACCATTAAAGCAGCTAAAAAAGCCATCCATACATGTGATACAAAATAAACTAAACAAAAGAGTAAAGCATTCACACCTAAAGAGTAGTTCACTACCTTAGCATGACTCCATCCTGCTTGTGTAAGTCTCTGATAGGCATGTTTTTTATGTGCTTGTGAAAGCTGTTCATGGTTAAGCTTACGTCTAAGTAGTGTAAATGTAGCATCAAACAAAAACAATCCAAACAGTATAATCCAAATCCAGAAGTTATTCACATCTTGGTTCGCATAGTAGAGTGTAAATATGGCTACATTGTAACCGAGGAGAGTACTTCCCACATCTCCCATAAATATCTTAGCATTTCCGTAGTTCCATGCTAAAAAGCCTAAAGTAGCTACTGCTAAAACTATAAAATGACTTCCTCCAAAGAGTAAGAACCCTGCTAAACTCAAAAAGACTATCTCACTTCCAGCATAGCCATTTATACCATCTAAAAAGTTATAAAGGTTTATAAACCAGACTATGAGAAAAAAAGCAAATACATTGGTAAATATCTGGTTATCTATGCTAAAAAATGAAAATCCAAAATTATGGAGCCCACCTAAAAAGTACAAGCCACCAACAGCCACAACAGCCTGAGCAATAAGCCTTACTTTTGGAGAAAGATCATAAAGATCATCAAAAAAACTTACTACAGAGATGATAATACCAACTAAAAGAGCCAAAAAGAGCGAACTCTCTATCTCCCCTATATAGTTCAAGTAAAAAAGCCCTATAAACCAAACTAGAGAAAGAGCAATACCACCACCATGAGGAGTAGGAACACTATGAGAACTTCGCTCATTTATCTCATCTAGAAGTGCATGCTTAATATAGTAATTTTTTATGAAGTATGTTAAAAAAAATGATAGTAAAAATAAACTAAAGAATAACATTCTAATCCTTTTTTACATCTAATTTATTTTGATATTTTAGTATCGTTTGCCTATTAATCAAAGTACGTTTTTTATCAAAAAACCATCCCCATTTATTAAAGTAATAAATCATTGACTTAATCTGCAAAAACATAACTTTTTTACTTCTATATGCTTCTCTATTATGTTCATGGTATATATGTACATAAGGAAAATAAATATTCTTTGAATATTCAAAAATTCTTCTTGATAAATCTGTATCTTCTGTATGGAGAAAAATAAATTCATCAAATAAACCAGATTTTTTTAATGTACTATTACGTAAGAACATAAAAGCCCCAGAGAGATAAGGAACCTCTAAAATATCTTCAAAATCTGCAAACCTCATTTCAAAGTTTTCATTTTTCTTTTTAAAATATTGCAATGGCATATAATTAGATATAAATCTACCAAACCAATCTAGAGGTGTAGGTAATAATTTACATAAATACTGAAAATCACCATTTGGGTATAAAACTTTAGGCATTATATTACCAACATCTTTATTCTCTTCCATATAGTTAAATAGTTCTTCAATTACAATATTATCAAAATATAAATCTGGGTTTAATACGACATGATATTTAACACCTTCATTTATACTTTTATTTATAGCTATATTATGTGCTGTACCATAACCCAAATTTGAATTATTAAATATATACTTAATTCTTTCATCATATGAAAACACATTTTTTAATATATCAGTTGCTGAATTATCAATAAGGTAAAGTATTACATTATGTTTTGTATTAAAAAAACTATCTATTACTTTTTTCAGTTGGTCTCTGTTGTTATGATATAAAACTATAGAAGCACTAATTTTTCTCATTAAAATTTCCTCTTAATAATACAGAAAATAGTTCTTTCCAACTATTTGTAAATGGTTTTTCTGGTTCTATTACTTTATTATTTCCTAAAATTAAATTATTTTTTATAAAACTTTCCATTAATGTACTTAATTCTTCAGCACTACTTGGAGTAAAGTATTTAACAGTTTCATATGTACCAAGTGCTTCATGTGCATATGCTAAGTCTGCTAAAAGCATAGGTTTTTTAAACTCTTTAAACTCAGATATTGGTAGACCCCATGTCTCTAATTTTGATGGAAAAATCAAGCAATCAACAGTTGCATATATGTCAAAAACTTTATCTCTACTTTGTAAGCCTATAAACTTTATATTTTGAATATTTGAATATTTTTCAAATAAAAAATCTGAATATTTATTTTCCATTCCATTAATTGTAATAATGACTTCAAAGTTTTGACAGTCTTTTTCATTGAGTAGTTGAACAGCCTCACAAATAACTTCAAAATTTTTAAAAACTCGAGGAAATGATGGATAAAAAAATATTTTTTTATCATTTTTACTTTCTTTATTAGTATGTTTGTATGTGTCGATCTTGATAAGAGGATATGAGACTATGCACTCTTTTACTTTATACATTTCAAAAAATTTATTTCGCATCCACTCTTGCTGTACTATAACAAAATCATTTTTTAAAATATTGATCTTATACAAATATTTATAAAACCAACTAAATAATGTAAATTTAATATCAAGTTTTGCTTCATTTAAATTTATCTTGTAGAAAGGTGCAGGATTATGACAATACACTGCTTGTATCTCACTACTCACATTTGGTGTAATATCATGTAATGAGAACCATAAATATGGTTTTAACTCTAAAGATAGTTTTTTGAAATATATATATTCATAATATAGTCTGTAAATATACGATTTTACAGATAAAGGAAACTCAATAAATTTTATATTTTGAGTCGAATTTAAAATATTTTTATCATGGACCAATGCTATTATCTCATACGAAGTAGCTAAATTATTATCTATATAGAACAAACAATCATTAAGTATAGATAGTGGTCCTCCATCTCTAAAATTTATTGCTGATATAACGATGACTTGTTTCATACTTTTTCCCAAATTTTATTTTCAAATGAATATTTTTTAATAACCTTAGCAGGACTTCCCACCGCTATACTATACTCTGGAATCGACTTAGTAACAACAGATGTCGCACCTATTATCGATCCCTTTCCTATTGTTACTCCTTGTAAAACTGCTACAAATTCCCCTATCCAGACATTGTCTTCTATTGTTACAGAACTACTATAAATCTTCCTATCAACAGGTATACTTTCTGGTGAATCTTGAATTTTCCCAGAATATGAACCATGGTTATGATCAGTGATAAAAACTTTACTTGCAATCAACACATTATTTCCAATTGTGACATTTTCAACAGCACCAATATGTACATAATCATTTATCTGAATATTGTCACCAAAGTGCAATGTAAATTTATTTTCAGATGGGAAAGCATCAAGTCTACATCCTACTCCTGTCGTTAGATTATTTCCCAAGTTTATATATTTTGAACCTCTTATATAAAATGGTCTTCTAATAATTCTAGAATTTTTATAAAAAATTAAAGTAATGATTTTTTCAAGTATCAACTTCATTAGACCAAATAAACTATACTGTGACAACATTTTTTTTCCTTGAACTGTAATATAATAAAGTAACTATAAACACAATTGGCATAAAGAATAAGAATATTTCAAATAATCTACCAATAAATAAAGGTGCTTCAACCATAAAAGTAAAACTAGCCATATATAACCAGGTCTTTATTAAAAAAGAGATGGCGTTTGATTGTTTTTGTAAGAATAATTGTCGAGAAAATGCAATAAAACTCCCTACGAAAAAAGAATAAAATATTCCAAGAATAGGACCGAAGTACATATCCGACACAATATAAACAGGTGTATTAGGTCCAAGAACCATGTCAAAAGGAAGATTACCATTATTGAATTCATAAACCATTTGATATCCGGTAGGTGTTTCATACGGGACTATTCTCAACATTCCTAACACTCCATTGAATATATTATAAATATATGTAAAAAAATCATAATCCGAAAAATAATTATGAATCATTGGTATATAATAATAAATGACTACATCTCCATTAAATAAAAGCCTATTTATTAAGTGGTAAATAGCGGACTCAATCCCATTAGTTTCAATTGTCAATACTAAAAGTGCTGTGAATACAGCTAATAATAGTAATAAGGGTAAAGTTTTTTGAATTTTTTGTGCCATGAAAGTAGTTTTGAAGATTTTATGATTTGATAAAATAAATACATAAAATACATAAACGAGTAAACTACCTTTTGAACCAGAAAGAATAGATAGTAATAACAAAATTACTACAAAAATAACAAATAATTTTCTTTTATATTTAGACAATATAAGAATAACTGAGCCTGCTATACATAAAGGAGTCAAGGTCCACAATAGCCTTCTATAAATTCCACCTCCGTCAGTGAAGTTTGCTACTTTTGCCATTGTTGGATCTTCAGAGAAAATAGCAAATCCTGTTGTCTGATAAATCATTAAATTCACTAATAATAAAATAATAAAAACTATAATCATTGTTGTAGATAATTTTTTTATTGAATTTTTCGACAATACTATCTTTTCTTCTATTTGATAAATGAGTTTAAAATTATTCGTAAATAAGAAACCTAAAAAGAAAGATATTTGAAATAAAATAAATTCTATCATATAATATATATTATCACCATTTATTAAAAACATTAAGGCTGACGAGAAAGATAAATATATAACTATATTATAAAAAAGAGGGTCATACAGTGAAGTATAATATTTTTTATAAAAAAATGCATAAATGAAAAATGATATAAAAATAACTAATATTTTATCCACTAAACTATCAAAGTCATAGATCATCAAGGAATCCTATATCTCTAAACCTTAAAGTTAAATATAAAGAGCGAACTTTTAAATATACTCTTAAAAACAAACTAGGTATAAATTTATTTTGCTCATTATTAATCATTAATGCACTATTGGCCTCTTTATACCGAGAAAGTATTTTTTTAGTATCATCATTGGCAAATGAAAATGTCAAATCGTGTTCTAGTTCATAATCTAATACATAAAAATATTTATTTAGCTTTTGATATTTAATCATAAAATCATCGTCTGTACCATAAAAGTTTAATCTCTCATCATAGCCTTCAAATAGATTACAAAAATAATTAAAATTGATAATCATACAGCTATTAATTGCTGTCTTATATTTAGCATCTACTTTTCCTATTGGATTATTTTTATATTGAAATCCTTTAAAAAAATAAAAATGTGCAGGACTAACTATATTCCCTTTAAACTTAATAACTGGAAGATAAAGATTATTAATTTCATCATTCTTCACTATATTTTGATGAGTTATAAATAACCTAGAATCAAACTCTGAATCTTGATCCATTAGAATAATAAATTCATAATTTGAATTATATTTAGTTCTGAAAATATTATATACTTTTGATAATGCTAAGTTTTCACCATTATGCATATATTCAACTGTCATATTAGATAATAATGACTTGAGTTCTACTACATCTGATAAGGACTGTTTTAACAAGGAATTATCCCATATAACTATCTTTGATCCATCTAGTGAATCCTTAGCATGAATTATTGAGTTTATTGTACTAGAGTCAAATATATTTTCTTCATAAAGAACTACTAAGTTTAGATAATGCAAATCGTACTCCTCTCATTTTATAATAAAGAAATGCTAATACAACATAAAATACTCCAAAATTTTTCTTTATGATTCTAAAATTTTCATTAAAGTATTCTCCAGAATTCGATATACCATCTAAACTATGAGATGCAATAAGTATATCAATTATTTTACTTGATGCATGAGCCATATATAAATGTTGGTTTTGATTAAAATCTGAAAAAACCTTATAGTCTAAAGAGTAATAACCTATCGCCTTTTTATTATAAAATACACCCTGATGATGAATTGTATTAAATAAACGAATTTTCCAATCAAATGAAGGTAAAAACACACGTGAAGTATTTTTTGAATTTACTAATACATTACCAGCAATTAATGAGTACTCTAAATTTAGTAGGTCCTTACTTGGTATATTCAAAAGTGTGTCACCCATATTTATGAAATATATCCATTCACCAGATGAAACCTTTATCCCCTTATTCATAGCATCATAAATTCCCTTATCATTTTCACTAACCCAATAACTAATCCTATCTTCATACTTTTTAATAATATTAATAGTCCCATCAGTAGAGCCACCATCTATTATAATATATTCTAGATTATCATAAGTTTGATTGATAACACTCAGTATAGTCTCTTCTAAAAACTGCTCTCCATTATAAACAACTGTAATTATAGAGATAAGAGGCTTATCTACAGGATTAAAGTCTATTGTCTTCATTTAGCATAACCTTTTCATATAGTTCAATATATCGCTTAACCACAATTTTATTATCAAATTCTCTCACAACTTTCCCTCTAGCTTTATCACATAAGCTATTATATTTATCACTATTAACAATCCATTCTATTCCATAAGCCAAATCATCAGTATCAAAAGGTTTTGCTAAATACCCATTAGATTTATGTTCTATCATATCACTGTTTCCACCTATATCGAATCCGACTACAGGTGTGCCACAGGATAAACTTTCCATAATAGCATTCGATAAATTTTCTTGTAAACTAGGTACAACCATAACATCAACAGCACTATATAATGCTACTAAACTTACATCATCTGTTAAACTTCCTAAATAATGTGTTTTGAAATCAAACTCTAGTGCATCTTTTGGTTGAGTACTTCCAAAGACTACAAACTCTATATCTCTATTAATAAGTTTTTTCATAGCTTTACTAAGTTCTTCAAAACCTTTTCGTGGGTCACTTGTTGCACCCATCGCACCAAAAAGAACTAATTTCTTGTCTTGAGGTAAATGCCAAAGAGTTCTTGCATGTTCTTTGTCAAATGATTTATAAAGAGTCGTGTCTATAGGGTTTGGAAGGTTGATATGTTTCTTATCTTTAAGTAACTCACTACTCATTGCACATTTACTTAACCATTTACTTAAACCTACAATAGTTAGATTATCTATTTGAGAAAATATTTTCTTTTTTCTTTTAAACACTTTACTACTCAAGTCATTATCTTTAGTACTTCCAAGAACTCTGCATGAACCGCAACTACCTTTATATGCACTGCACTCTTCATCATAATGACATCCACCAGTAAATGCCCACATATCATGAAGTGACCAGACAACAGGAGCTTTTATCTTAACTAAATCTTCTATCTTTATCATACCGCCATTTATCCAGTGAAGATGAACAATGTCCGGATTTAATTCATTGATTTTATCTACTATACTTTTATCAGACATCCAATTAGAACTGAATAATGTTTTTGTTCTTTTTTTATAAGCCTTCAAAGGTATCCCCTCTAAATATGGATAAAATAGAGCTAAGCCTTTTTGTAATTTAGTTGTGACAGGAGTGACAATTGTAAAGTCATCACTATGTTTTTCCTGTACTAACATTTGACTATCAATACTTACTGACAAAAGAGCCTTATGTAGTCTATAGGCAGCACGAGCAGCACCACCTTCTATATCTAATGTGTTTACTATTAGTATTTTCATTATTGAAACTCTTTTAGCTTATCAACATATATACTTAGTCGACTATTTATAGCTTTTTCATCAAATTTATTTTCCACTGTAACATTATCAATGATATCAACAGAAATCACATCTTCTTGCAATGCAATATATCTACTATTATAAAAGCCAATTTTATCTACATCAGAAATAAACCCAGATATCTTTCCTTTTTTAGGTTCAGTATAGTCAAGTATAAAGTTTTTTCCATTCACTATTGTTTGTAGGACAACTGAGTGAAACCTCATTCCTACATTAAAATAAGCATTTTGATAAAATTCTATCGTCTCTTTAAGTGTTAAGTTTGAATTTTGTACTATGATATTTTTTTGATTCAGTTCTAATGCAATGCTATTAAGGAATACTCTATCATCACCACCTATATGAAAATAATGCATAGGGATTAATCGTATTTCTTTCTCTTTATATTTTTGAGACAACTCATAAATAAAAATTTTCAATGCATTATTTATGTCTTTAGCATCATTCTCTTTATTATATTCTAAAGGAAATTCTCTTAAATTTACTGCAATATAATCTTTAGAATTTTCTTTATAAAGTTTGTTATACTCCAAAGTACATTCAACGGCAGGATCATAACTAGTTTCAACTATATTTTCTTTAAATGTTTTATTAAACTCGTTATATATATCATTTAGATTTTCTTTAGACTTACTATCTCTTAAAATAGTCAGATCACTGTTTAACGATATATTCAATACAGATTTACGATATTTTTTATGAAAAAGAGGTCCAACACCACAACCAAGAAGTGCTGTTTTAACACCTAATTTCTTTGCTTTTTTAAAGGCATACTCAACCATAAACAACTCACTTAAGTCCATTAGTGGACCACCACCCATTACAACTAAATCACTACTTTTAATAGCACTTAAAAGTTCTTTATAATCTTTAGAATCAAATATATTTATTTTAATGTCTTTTTGAATAATGTCTTTATAAAAACTATAGTCTTCATTAATAGTTCGTTCACTCAAAAATGGATATAAACTTCCTAAATTTATTTCAAAATCTTCATAAGACTTATTGAAAAAAGAAATGAGTCCCGCCAGTATCGCTCTATCACCAATCGTTTCCGTTCCATACCAGCCAATTATTGTTATTTTCATTTATAAAAATCTCGCTTTAATTTCATATATTTTCATAGAAAATCTATTTTTAATTATATATTTAAAGAAAATCCATAAACTCTTTGACTCTGGTGTTCCACTATAGTCATGAATACACCCATCACAACTATTTTTTATAATACTTTCTCTATATTTAATGCTTTTATCATTGAAAAATATCTTTTCACCATCTTCTTTTCTTAATGAGCCTATAGAATCACTTGCAACTGCACAATAGTACAACTCACCTCTCGCATCCAAAGTAATTCCTTCATCTTTCCATATGCATCCTATCAATCTTTTTGGCACTTCACTATTTAACCAATAAAATATAGCATAATATTTAAACTTATCTGCCAAATTTTTTGTTTGTGAAATTTGATAATGGAAAAACTCTTTTGCATTTTGTCTAAGAGGACTATAAATCACAGAGTATTGATCTCTCAATTTATTACTCTCTATTCGTTTGTTATCAATGCCTAAACGATACTTAATATTATAGTTTTTACTTTTTGCATAAGTATCTAGTTCTATTAAGTAATCAATATTTTGAGTTACAACTGTACATCCTATGTCATAACTATCACAATATCTATCTTGGTTTTTAATGATTTCATCAATAGTTGCTGTTGTCTTTTCAAATGCATATCCAATACCACGTACAGTATTATGAACCTCTTCAACACCATCTAAAGAAATAGAAATATGAAAACTAATTCCTTTTTCTTTACATGCTGCATAAATTTTTTCAACTTGTTTAAAAAGTGGTTTTGGACTGAATCCATGAGATATAATATTTAATGCCTTTAAGGAAGGTAATTTTAAAATCTCATCTGCATACTCATATAAATTGGGAACTAATGAGGGTTCACCACCATTTATACCAACAGCCTCAACTTTTTTAAATATATCATCTTGCATAAATTTAGCAAACTCTTCGACTGTAGCTTCACCACTGTGATCCATCTGCCAAATATTACACATCACACATTTTGCATTACAATTATATGTAATTGGGAGTTGAATAACCTTGGGATATTTCTTTTCACTTCCATCTATTTTAGTAAATGATGAAGTTTGTAAAAATCTCAATGCTTTAGCAATTTGAAAAAGCTTTCTATTCTTTTTAATTAAATTCACTAACTGTTTTTTCATTTAATTCCTTATTAATAGTAATGATTTTGTTTTAAGTAAGAAAATTTTTCTTGTTGAAGAAAAAAATAAATCATAAATATAAAATGCGAAGATATATGCTAATAAAGAAGCATATGCTGCACCAATAATTCCATATTGCTTTATAAATATAAAGTTTAATCCTATATTCACAATCATGCCTAATAAATTTCTATAAAAATTTAACATTGTCTTGTCTTCATTTATCAACCATCGGCCACTAGATACACCTAAGTAAACAAATATTGCTGAAAAGATATGAATTGACAATACTGATGCAGCTGGCATAAATTCTTTACCATATAAAGTATCAATAATTAAGTCTGAAAAGAAGTATGTAAATATACTTAAAAAGTATGCTATTAACACTAAAAAGAAAAATAGATGTTGCACTCTTTTATAATAAAAATCTTCTGAGACTTTTTTCGCATTGATAATTGCAGGAAATAATGAATTACATATGATTACTCCTATGGAAAACCATACTTCGCTTAACCTTACTGCTACCGAATAATAACCAACTTCAGTTACATTCAAAATTTCTTTAATCATAACTTGGTCCACTTTCATGTAAATCGAATTAATTACTCCTGCCATAATTAATGGTGCTGAACTCTTTAGTAAAAATAATGCTACTGCCCTATCATATTTCCACTTTTTCACTTCAATCGAGTGTTTTTTATAAAAATAAACAAATCCTAAAGCTAAAACAAGACTATCAAATAAAACAACTAATGCAAAGTAGACTAAATCTGCTTCATTCAAAATCAATACTATTTTTAAAACTGAAGAGACAAACAATGATATAACATTTGCATAAACAATATATTTACTTAGTACCTTACTTTGAAAATAAAAGTCTATCACATTAAAGGATTGAAATATTGTTGTACTAGCGATTATAAATATGAGTATATTAGTATAAGAATCATTAGAAGTAAATCCAACTGCTATAGCTAATAATATTATTACAAAAAATGCTGCAAAAAGCATCATCCAGAAAGCTGTTCCTATAAGAACATTAATGTCCCTTTCTTTCTTAACTAACTCTCGAACAATAATACTATTTAATCCCAATGTCGCAATAATAGCAAACATACCAACAAAGCTTTGGGCATAAGAAAAAAGTCCAAACTGTTCAGGACCTAAGTATCTTGCAACCCAAATACCTATAAATAAACCTACAATCATTCTTAGAATTTTTTCTCCAAAAAGCCATGAAGTGTTTTTGAAGTACTTCATAAATCCTTTATGATTTTTAAGTGATTTTAGCTTGTTAATCATTTCGAATTTAAGTACCACTCATAAACAGTACGTATTCCTTCTTCAAGCTCTACCGTATGTTTCCATCCAAGTGAGTGAAGTTTACTAGGGTCTGTTAGTTTTACCATAGTTCCATCTGGTTTAGTGTCATTAAAGTAAAGTTCACCTTGGTAGCCAACT
>Ga0256826_1001982_pt1 | contig 12649 bp, 10 predicted proteins | sample CV79metaG_FD_185975 | JGI IMG/M metagenome (GOLD analysis project Ga0256826, IMG submission 185975) | Hydrothermal vent microbial communities from East Pacific Rise, Pacific Ocean - CV79 | ecosystem: Environmental > Aquatic > Marine > Hydrothermal vents | place: Pacific Ocean: East Pacific Rise... | reverse complement strand
GTAACAGTTACTCCTCCACAAGGAACAACCCTTGTTACCGAGTCCCCCATTGGTCTTTGGCTAGAAGAGAATCGTCATGACATTAATTTTGGAATCTTTAAACTTTTAACCTACTCTATTTCAGGTACCATTTGGAATGACAAAGATGAAGACTGGGAGATGGGAGTAAATGAACCAACGGTTGCAAATGTAACGGTTGAGCTTTACAATAATAATGGGAAAAAAGTAGCCACTACAAAAACCAATAGTAAAGGCATCTACAAATTCTCTAAACTACAAGAAGGAGAATACTCTGTTAAAGTAATTGAAAGTAATACCGTCTCAATTGTTACAGAATCACCTTTAGGACTTTGGGTAGAAGCTAACAGAAATGACATGAACTTTGGTGTACTTACTTCAACAGTAAGCAATCCACCTATTACTCGTGAACAACTTATTACACTAATCCGAAATGGTGAAGATGTTACAAACGTTAATACTTCTCAAATTACTGATATGCATAGTCTCTTTAACAATCAATACACCTTTAACCAAGATATTAGCAACTGGGATGTTTCCAATGTTACTGACATGAGTAATATGTTTTTCAATGCAGAAAAATTTAATCAACCTATTGGAAAATGGAATGTATCAAATGTTATAGATATGAATGGTCTCTTCTTTGGTGCAAAAAGCTTTAATCAACCTCTTAAAAACTGGAATATGTCAAAAGTCATCTATACACATTTCATGTTTTACAAAGCATATAAATTTAACCAAGATATTGGAAACTGGGATGTCTCTAATGTAATCAAAATGAATAGCATGTTTGCCGAGGCAGAGCGTTTTAATCAAAACATTAACAGTTGGAATGTCTCAAATGTAACCTCTATGAATGAAATGTTTATAGATGCTTATAAATTTAATCAACCTTTAAACAGTTGGAATGTTTCAAAAGTTACCAAGATGAATAACATGTTTGCTAATGCAGGAAATTTTAATCAAAACATCAATCAGTGGGATACCTCATCTGTCATTTATATACGTTCAATGTTTTACAATGCAGTTAAATTTAACCAAGCACTTAACAATTGGAATCTCTCCAATGTTACAGATATGAGTTCAATGTTTTCTGGAGCAAGAAACTTTAATCAAGCGCTTAACAATTGGAATGTCTCTAAAGTTACAGATATGGGTCATATGTTTTATGATGCTAAAAACTTTAATCAAGATATTTCAAATTGGGACGTCTCCAACGTAATATCTCACAGCTATCTCTTTTACCAATGTCCAATAAAAGAAAATTTCAAACCACAATTTTAATAAGAAAAGTAAAATTATGAAAAAACTAATACTATTATCAATCTTCTTACCTCTCTTTGCAATGGCAAACTATACGATTACTGGAAAAGTTTGGCATGACCAAGACCGAGACTGGACACAAAACAATGGTGAATCTAACTATCAAGATGTTATTGTAAAACTATACAATAACACTGGAATATTAGAAGCAGAGACAAAAACAAATTCAAAAGGGGAATACCAATTTAAAAACAAACCTGAAGGTGAATACTCTATTGATGTAGTACACCCTGAACATGCTGTGATGATTACGGAAGCTCCTCTTGAATTCTGGTTAGAGAAGGACATGAAGAACGTTAACTTTGGTCTTTATACATACTATTACTACACCATCAAAGGGAATGTCTGGAATGACCTAAATCAAGATTGGGAACGCAATAAAAATGAACTAGGATTCCATTATGTATATGTTCACCTCTATCAACAAGATAACGGAAAAAAAGTACACGTAAAGTATGCCATGACCGATAAAGAAGGAAACTATGAATTCAAGTACCTAAAAGAAAAGGAATATACTGTTGAGGTCAAACTTCCACAACGAAAAACTTCTCTCATTACAGAATCACCCATTCATCTTTGGGTAGATGAAGACAAAACAAACATTGATTTTGGTCTTTACAGAGCTACCCTCTACTCCATCAAAGGAGAGGTTTGGAATGATGCAAACCAAAACTGGGAGATGGAAAAAGATGAAAAAAAAGTTGCTAAAGTCATGGTTGAACTCTATAAAGATGGAGTTAAAATAAAAAGTCAACAGACAAATTCAAAAGGGCAATATAGCTTTTATGGCATCGAAAAAGGTCAGGTCAAAATCAAAGTAATAGGCAATAAATATACTTCGATTATAACCGAACCCTCTCACGAACTTTGGGTTGAAGAAAATATAAAAGGAGTTAACTTTGGTGTATTAAAGAAAATATATACTGACATAGTTACCCGTGAAGAGCTTATGGAGATGATTAAACTGGGTGATGATGTAAGTAAAGTAAATACTTCTCAAATTACAGACATGTCTTTCTTATGTGCAAATAATAAAACCTTCAATCAAGACATTAGTAACTGGGATGTTTCAAATGTTACCAATATGAGTCATATGTTTTATAAAGCATATAAATTTAATCAAAATATTGAAAAATGGGACGTTTCAAGTGTCACCAATATGAGTCATATGTTTTACTCCAGTACTCAATTTAACCAACCTCTAAATAATTGGAATGTTTCAAATGTTACCGATATGAGTTATATGTTTTATAACCAGCGTTTGTATCGTCAACACCATCATACTTATATCGTAGTACCAAGCCATTTTAATCAATCATTAGATAAATGGGATGTTTCAAATGTAACTAATATGAAAGGTATGTTCTTCCAAGCGCTAACTTTCAATCAACCAATTCAAAACTGGAATGTTAAAAATGTTACATCTTGGGCTAATATTTTTTCTCAAATGAACATAAAAGAAGAATATAAACCTCTAAAATTTAAATAACATTTGCGATTCAGATGTCATTTCTGTTACTAAAAAACCAACTAACTTCATCTTAATTAAAAGATGAAGTTACCCTACTCTAGAATTTTGCATTGAAATCTAAAACTTATAAGTCACCAACTCCCCACGTCGAAGCCGTGGCAAAACATCCATTTTAATCTTACGAATTAAAAAACTCTTCTTCTTTATGGGCAGACTACTGTCGGTGGTAATACTCTTTAACTGCATGGAGTAGTAGCGAAACAGAAATGAAGCTAAAGAACGTGAAAGATCCTCTTCGTCCATTGCTTTAATACTCTCATCTAACATGAGTCCTGTAATGTTTGGGCTACTCTCCCCTTTTATAACTGATTCCAACAACGCTCCATAGTTTCCAAACATAGAAGGTTCAATGACATTAGAAACTTTGTTGATGAGTGAACTATTTTCAATCAGTGTCTTTATGATGCTCAGCTGACCCACATCGTCTCGTGTTGATTCAAACCGTGCTTTGGTGTTTTCAAGTTTGGTCTGCCCTCCAAAAAGTGCTGGGTTCACAGCCAAAACTGTAGAGGCATGAGCAACATAAGCTTCTCGAATAATCGGTGTTAAGTTGTCCAAGTAAGCTCGAACCGTTCCAAACGCCACCTCTTTTTCTCGTGGATTATTCAAGTCATAAGCTTTTGCCATCATCTCAATGACAAAAGGAATGAGTGCTTGACCATTGCGTAACAAGTTTGCAACCTCTTGCACCTGCCCAACAGCAATCATGTCAGCAGGGTCTTTTCCGTCAGGAAAGAGTACCACTGAACCATCAAAGCCAGACTCACTCAACATGGAAGCAGCTTTGAGTGCAGCTGCTACTCCTGCTTTGTCACCATCGTACGCTAAGATGATATGTGGTTCACCTTTTCGTAAGGTGGGTAGATGCTCTGTGGTTAATGCTGTTCCCAAAGTAGCAACAGCCTCTCTAAACCCAGCTTGATGAAACATAATAACATCAAGATAGCCCTCACAAACAATAAGCTTTTTGTTTGAGTAAATATGCTCTTTTGCCTTGGCATAACCATAAAGCAACTGAGACTTATTAAAAAGTTTTGTTTGTGGAGAGTTGATGTACTTGGCTGGGTGGTTCGTAATGGTTCGTCCACCAAAACCAACAATGGCACCCGAACTTGAGTAGATGGGAAAAGTAATACGCTCTGTCAAACGAGCATAGAATCCACCTCGTTCACGCTGTGCCACCACCCCTGCCTCTTCTGCTTTGGGAATGGGTAGAAAATTTGCTGAGAGAAAATTCATGAGTTCCTGAGATGCACCCACATAGCCAATGCCAAAAGTTTCAATGGACTGTTGAGTAATTCCTCTGTTTTTAAGATACTCAATAGAAATAGGCGTATGGTCTAAATTTTTAGCATACCACTCTTGCACCTGCTCCAAAAGACGACGTGCCTCGGTGTTGTCACTTCCCCCTTGGGTATATGCCAATGAAAAGTTCATCATGGAGGCAATCTTTTCTAAGGCTTCTGGGTAGTTTAACTTCTCATGCTCTTGAACAAACTTAATAGCATCTCCACCTACACCACAGTTCCCAACCAAGAAACTCTTGGTTAAAAATGTGTGACTGCTATCTTCAACTGTAATATCATAAACAAGTTCCTCTTTTTCTGCTTCTTCTATCTCTTTAACTCTCATAAAAAGGTACTTAACACCATGCACTTCTTCAAAAAAACTCTTTAACGATTCTCGTTTTCTAAAAAGTACCTCATAACTCTTTTTATGATTAACACCTTGCTTATCTTTATAAAATTTATAATGATAAAGAGCTGGTATCTTTTCTAAACCTATAGCTAAATCAACCAGTGAATACGCCAATAGTCTACTAACCGTTGTATAGCTATCACTACCATAACAGCCATCTCCATCCATTAAACCTTTAAGTAATGCTTCTCTATACTCTTTTTTTAAATAATTAAAATAATATGGGTAGTTTTTATTCTCTGCTCCTTTAAAAAAAAGCCCTTTAAATATATGCTCTAAATTGGTACTCGAACAGGTCACCTCCAAAGAGTTTTTCCTATTTTTTGGGTAAAAGAGTGAAGCATTTTTAGAGAAACTTCTCTTTAGCGTTTTAATAACTCGTTTAGCATAACTTAGTTCTTTAGAGTGCAATGAAAACTTAATACCCCCTCTATAGGTACTACCCTCAGCAATATAAAGTCCAAATAACCACATTAAATCCGTAGTTATTTTTACACTTGTCAGTTTAGATACATTCGGACCAAAATTACTTTTTTCCCAAAAATCCTCTAAATTTATCTCTTTAATATCTAAAAGTTCTCTATCAACAGGGTATAAAAAGTAGTCTCCTCTTTTTACCTCTTGTGCAAAAGTAACTTGACTTTCTAACACAATAGGCTTAAGATGTTTTCTTTTTTTAATCACACCATAAAATTTTTGAGGTCTATTTTTTTCTACTCGAATATAAGGTAGTTTAGCAAAAGCTTCCTCTTTAGAGACCATAAGCATATCATGGTTGGCTGTAAAAGTAGACCAATTATTCATCAAGTCTGTTTTAAATCTCAACATCTTATATTGAGGTTTATGATTCAGCGTCTCTATAACCTTGGTTAACTTTCCATTGGAAGCAAAAACGTTATCCCCTACTTTTATATATTGAATCTCTTTTAAGCCAACATCTGTTCTAACTTCTTCTTCTGGAGCTAAACACCCAAAACAGTGGTAAATCTGCTTCGCAGGGCTAATGACAAAACTGGGTGTTTTCTCTCCATGAAAAGGGCAGTTTGCCTTAAAATTTGCTCCTGCTTTTTTCACCTCAATATAGTTGGAGATAATATCAACAATATCAATGTTATTTTTCAGTTGTTCAACCGATGCGTTATCTATCATGCTGATATTATAGCGAATATGTTAAAATATTAATACAGAAACTAATTTTATAAAGGCAATATTTGGATAACTTATTACCAGCCTATGATGACCCACTTTTTAGTATTTTAGCCATCATTATTCTCATTCTCATTGTTGCTATTACATCATTGGTTATGGGTCGTGTTAAAGAGACCAAGAAAAGAAAAACCTTAAAAGATTTTCTCAGTGGGTTCAACAAAAACAACCATCTCTTAGAAATTGAGGAGATGCCTTTTGAACAAGCACTTGTTAAACCCTTAACCCTACTCGCAAAAGCTTTTAACAACCAAGGGGAGTACCAAAAGTCTATTAATCTGAACCTCTACCTTATTGAACACATTTCAAACTTTTTTGAAAAAGAAAAAATCTTAGAACAGTTGGGACATACTTACCTAAAAGCTGGTTTCTTAAGACGTTCAGAGTCCATCTACTTGGAGATTTTACACAAACACCCTAGAAATAAAAATGCGCTATATGACTTAGGTATTGTCTATGAACTTCTTCAAGAATTTGACAAAGCACTTGAAACACTTGAACCTTTAAAAATTTTAGGTGAAAAAACAGAAGGAATTAAAGCACACCTTGAACTCAATAAACTATTAGACAACAAAAAATTAAGCATTCATGATAAAGTCGAACAACTCGTTGCTTTGTTAACAACAGATTTTTACCCTTATCGTAGAGTTATGAAAGCACTTTTTTCTTTAGATTTAACAGCTGCATGGAACAATATTCAGAGTGAAAAAATTCACTCTATACTTGATATTTTATGGTTCTTACCCTCATCAAACCTCAACTTAGATATAATTTCAGCAGATGAAACCCTGAGTGCTATCTATCTTGCAAAAGGTGTTATAGCTCCTCAAGAAGTCACAGCAAAAAGCAATATTTTTGCTATTGACACGATTATATCGGCTAAAAAAAGTGATGACAACAACGTTGATTTAATTTTCAACTATGGTTGTGAAAAGTGTAAACAGCACTTCCCTATAGCCTTTACACGTTGTCCAAAATGTTATGCCATAGATGCCGTACAAATTAAGGAAAATCTTGCAAAAAAACAGTCACAAACACGTTACTCTCTACTCTGATGGTTCAAGTCTAGGTAATCCTGGTCCTGGTGGATACGGAGGTATTTTAGAGTTTAATGGTCATGAAAAAGAGTACTTTGGGGGAGAGGCACATACCACCAACAACCGAATGGAATTGCGTGGGGTTATCGAAGGCTTAAAACTCATGAAAGAACCTTGTGACATTACGGTCATATCAGACAGTTCTTATGTCATTAATGCCATTAACACTTGGCTTGAAGGTTGGATTAAAAAAAGCTTTAAAAAAGTAAAAAATGTTGACCTATGGGAAGCGTACATAGAAGCTTCAAAACCTCATAATGTTACAGGTGTTTGGGTACGTGGACATGATGGACATGCTGAAAACGAACGTTGTGACAAACTGGCTTATGATGAAGCCCAACGTCAAAAAGAATTATTATAAATTTTAAGAAGGAGACAACAGATGAAACACTTTAAAGCATTAGAAAAGGCTTTAAGCTATCAGTTTAAACGAGATGACCTCATCACCGAAGCACTTACGCACAAGAGTTATAAGAAACCTTATAACAATGAGCGATTAGAGTTCTTAGGTGATGCTGTACTTGACCTAATTGTTGGTGAATACCTTTTTAAAAAATTTCCAAAAGAAGACGAAGGGGTACTTTCAAAAATTCGTGCTTCATTGGTTAATGAAAAAGGTTTTACAAAATTAGCACTAAACATTGATTTAGGTGAATCACTGCTCATCTCAGGAGCAGAAGAAAACAACTATGGTCGAACAAAACCCTCTCTACTTTCCAATGCCTTTGAAGCCATTATTGGTGCAATTTACTTAGAATCTGGCTTAGAGCCGACTGCTGAAATTGCCATTAGACTTATTGAAAATGCCTATGAAACCATTGACCTAAACTCTCTCTCAAAAGACTTTAAGACAACCCTCCAAGAGCTAACACAAGCAGACTTTGGAGAGACACCCAACTACAAACTGGTACGTGCTTTTGGTCCAGACCACAAAAAAGAGTTTGAGATTGCTGTAGAACTTCAAAATCGTATTATTGCTTCAGCCATTGGTCGCTCTAAAAAAGAGGCGCAACAAAGGGCTGCAGAGATAGCCCTTAGAACACTCAGAGGAGAAGCATAGTGAACAATACCTTTGGAAAAGCATTTAGCATGACCACTTTTGGTGAGTCACATGGAAAAGCCTTAGGGTGTATTGTCGACGGTGTTCCAGCTGGACTCAAAATTGATGAAGCCTTTATTCAGTCTGAACTTGACCGAAGAAAACCAGGGAAATCAAAACTAGAAACAGCCAGAAAAGAAGATGACAAAGTAGAAATACTCTCAGGAACTTTTGAAGGTCTCTCTACGGGTACTCCCATCATGATGGTCATTTTTAATGGAAACCAAAAAAGTCGTGACTACGACAATGTAAAAGACCTTTTTCGTCCTGGTCATGCAGATTTTACCTACTTTCACAAGTATGGACTACGCGACTACCGTGGGGGTGGACGAAGTTCTGCACGTGAAACAGCTGCAAGAGTAGCTGCTGGTTCCATTGCAAAACTTATGCTCAAAACTTTAGGAGTAGAAATTGAATCTGGACTCTGTGAAGTAGATGGAATTCAAGCTAAAAATTACGACTTTACTCATGCCAAAGGCTCAAAACTTTATGCCTTAGACAAAAATGTAGAAGCAGCACAAGAAGAGGCAATTTTAGCAGCAAAAAACAAACATGACTCGGTAGGTGGTGTTGTTTTAACGGTAGCCAAAGGTGTACCCATTGGTCTGGGTGAACCCCTCTACTACAAACTCGATGCAAAACTTGCTGACGCGATGATGGGTATTAACGCTGCAAAAGCTGTAGAGATTGGTGAAGGCATAGAGAGTACTTCTCTAAAAGGTAGCCAAAACAACGATGGCATTACTCCCAATGGATTTAACTCTAACCATGCAGGTGGAATTCTAGGGGGTATCTCAAATGGAGATGAGATTGTTGTAAAAACACACTTTAAACCTACTCCTTCCATCTTTCAAGCACAAGATACTGTCAACACTGCAAATGAAGCAGAAAAATTTGAGCTCAAAGGTCGCCATGACCCTTGTGTTGCCATTAGAGGTTCTGTAGTCTGTGAAGCCATGATGGCACTTGTCTTAGCTGACATGGCACTGCTCAACATGGGTTCAAAAATAGAACATCTTCAAAGTATCTACAAGAAGTAAAGTCTTAAGACCTTTACTTCTTTATTTAATCTTTAAAATTATATTTACTATAAATACATTACACAATTTACAACATAATTAGTGTAGAATAAATTCAAGATAAAATTATACTTATATTTAAACTAATAAATTATTTTATAAACTTAAGAAAAAATTTAGTATAATTAAAAAAATTTAATATAATTTAGGGTACGCAATGCACATATTTCAGAAATCATTTAAACTATCTCCACTTATTGTGTTATTTATTAGTCTACTCTTTATAGGTTGTGAAGAGAACGAAACAACCCCTAATTCCCCAACTACACTCGGTTCAGCTGCTTCTGTAGTCACTTCAGATTTTAACGCAACCATGGCACCAAGTCCTGCTACTTTAAAATCTATTAACAGCAACATTGCCACTATTTTAAAAACGGACATAGATACACAAAATCAAAAAGAAGCAACCACCTTCACAAAAGAGACTCAATATTGTGATATTTCTGGCATTCAAGAATATACAAACTCTGGAACTTTATCAAAAATTACAAAAACTCAAAAATTTGATGCTTGTAAAAATGCTCAATTTTTACAAAATGGTCATATTAAAATTGACTATGATGAAATGGACAACGAAGGTAAATTTCCTAAAATAGTTAAGCTCATTGTTGAAGATGACTTTACCTTTAATGACATTCTCTTAAAAAAAGGTACCATCATTAGCAGTACCATTCAATATAATGAAGATAACACCATTAAGTCTATCTCACTAACAAGCAATGGAGCCGTAAACTATCAATATGGAAACTATGGCTTAGTGAACGACAGCGACACCATTACCTTTTAGACCTTTATCTTCTTCCACTCACCTTTGTCAAAAGCTCTCCATAAAAAGAATGCTTTAACAAAGGTATCTGAAATCATCGCAAAGTAAACCCACATAATTTCATGAAAATACCAAGACAACACAAATGCAGGAATAATTCTTACCATCCATAATGAAATGAGATTAATACGCAACGTTCTTTTACTGTCCCCTGCCCCACGTAATGCACCTGAAAGTACAAAGTTAAAAGCAAGAGGAATTTGAGATAAACCTACTATTTGTAAGTAAAGACTTGCTTCTTCAATGGTTTTTGCATCATTGGTAAAAAATTGAACAATTAACTCAGGTGTAAAGACCATAAAAAATGAAAGTGAAAACATGAGTGCTGTTGCATACTTTAAAACCAACAGAACATCTTCTCGTGACTGTTCAGGCTTTTTAGCTCCAAGTCCTTGACCCATGAGTGCCATGGCTGCAATGGTAAAACCAATTCCTGGCATAAACGCAATACCTTCGACTCTAAGCCCAATCTGATACCCAGCCAAAGCTTCTGTACTATAGTTTGCAATAATGGCTGTAAACAGCATAAAGGAACTCACTGTCAAAGTACGTTCATAGGTAGCAGGAAGCCCAACTTTTAAAGCTCTATCAAGTAAACTTCTTGAAAAATAAATAAAAGGTCTAAAAGGTGTTTTTCCTTTAAAGTAAAGAGCTGCATAGACCATGACTTCTAGAACATTAACGGTAACTGTTGCCCATGCAGCACCCTCTACACCCAAAGCAGGAAAACCAAAATTACCAAATATTAGAACATAGTTTAAAGAGACATTTAAAACAATAGAAGCAATCTTAACGTACATGGGTGTCGTTGTGTCCCCTGTGGCATTGAGTGCTGTGACAAAGACATATTTTAAAAGTATAAACGGTAGCATTAAGGTCAAGATGGAAACATATGCAGAACCCAGTTCCAATACTTTTGCATCAACACCAAACCATTCATAAAGACTGTTTGCACCAAAGTACCAAAAGAGCGTTATGGGAAAAGAGAGATAAAAAGCAAACTGTAAAAGTGTCGCCAAAGCCAATGAGCCTTGTTTCATTCGCCCTGCTCCATAGAAACGAGAGATAAGTGCAGAAGTTCCTACTTGAAGAACCGTCAAGACAGAAAAGATGAACATAAGCGACTGTAATCCAAGTCCTACAGCAGCAACAGCAAAGGCTGAAATGGTTCCCACCATTATGAGGTCTGTAATGACTTGAAGCATGTCCAACAAAGAGTTAAAAGCAGCAGGAAGAGAGATAGAGAGAATTTTTTTATGTTTGGCTTTGTCTATTTTGAACACTTTTGACCTTTATTCTTTTGGGAATAATAGCCAAAAAAGTTCTGCTTTCTCTTATTTTGTACTAAAAAGTACAATTTAAAGGAATATCTCTTTATACTCATCTTCATTATAAGTGACATGCACTTTACCGTCACCATACTCAATGACAGGTCGCTTTAACAAATAGTTCTCTTTAGCCATCCAAGCAATTTTACCTTCATCGTCAAGATTCAACTCTTTGAGTTTTAAGTCACGGTACTTCGTTCCACGGTTGTTAAAAAGAACATTAATGTCAAGCTGTTTTAACCACTCACGAATCTTCTCTTCACCGACCGACTCAACTTTGTAGTCTACAAAGTCAAACTCAATGCCATTTTCTTTCATAAATTTTCTTGCTTTACCTACCGTTGAGCAGGTTTTAATGCCATATATTGTCATAGAAATTCACCTATATTTTTTTTGGCATTATACACAACATTAATGAAAAAACCACCGTCCGTCATAAGGTAAAATAATGTCCGTAAACGTCAACCAAGCATCTTGTGAAAAAAGTGCTGTCTGTAACAACTCTGTGTCAGGAGCCAACATAAAAAGTGGAGGAATAACAGCGTAAATGATTGCCGTATGAATCTGCTGTTTTTGTGTTTTAAACATTCCAAATTTAAAGGCTGTTCCAGAAGACCTCTTCATTCTTCGGTTACCAAGGTCAACGCTGTAGGTCTCATCTAAAATCAAATGCACCAAGTAACCCCAAGTAATCATGAAACCGTAAACCCATGCCACAAGTGAGTTTAGCTCAAAGAACCACTGACCTAAAATGGCAACAACAATTCCCCAAATAAGTGCAACAGGTACAGAGTGAAACATTCCTCTATGTTTAGAAATTTTACGGAAAACTTCCAAAAGTGCATAGCGAATTCCTACAAAAACTACTACAGAAGCAATGAACATTTCAACCAATGAATAGGTAGAAGACTTAGCAAAAATAAGCATAATGGTCATGAGCAAGGTAAGGACATTAAATCCTACTTTTATAGAGGTTGAGTGTGCCGAGTCAACATCAGGTAATAGACCACCCAAAGTCCCTAAACCAAAAGCAATAACAGCTTGTTCAGGAGAGACAACTTCCATGGAAAGCAGTGTCGCCGAAACCACAGCTGCTGCACCTGCTGCAACAGTAAAGTGTGTGTTAAAATTTGCCATGCTATCTGTCCACTAAAGTAATGAGCTTATGATGGGTTCCTAAAATCTCTTCTACTACCTGTTCACCAGAAAAAAGTACCATGTACTTACGAGGAGTCAAGTAACGACCTGTCCGTGTGGGAACAGCTACTGTGGTTTCTACTATCCACCCTTTCCACGCTACATCACCACCATAAACCAAACCTTTTCGTTTAAAAGCTCGACGTGGTGGAGCAAACTTGTATTGTGCTGTTGACCCACGTTTTATTTTTGTAGAAAAATAGTTTCTAATTGCCGTTGCATAACGACGTGGAGGTTGTCCATATTC
>Ga0256826_1001981_pt1 | contig 12652 bp, 11 predicted proteins | sample CV79metaG_FD_185975 | JGI IMG/M metagenome (GOLD analysis project Ga0256826, IMG submission 185975) | Hydrothermal vent microbial communities from East Pacific Rise, Pacific Ocean - CV79 | ecosystem: Environmental > Aquatic > Marine > Hydrothermal vents | place: Pacific Ocean: East Pacific Rise... | reverse complement strand
CTTGCTATGTTTGATATTGATAAATTTAAAAATATAAATGATACCTATGGTCATGATGTTGGAGATGTAGCAATAAAAGAGATGGCAAATATTTTAAATGAAAATTTTAGAACCTCAGATTTAATTGCTAGATTTGGTGGTGAAGAGTTTTGTGTATTACTTGATAATATATCAATTAATGATGCCAAAATGTTATTTGAAAAAGTGAGAAAAGCTTTTGAAGATAATATTATAAAAACAAATAATATAGAGATTAAATATACTGTATCAATTGGTGTATATTATGGTATGGATAACACTCTTGAAGATATGATAAAAAAAGCGGATGAAGGATTATACATTTGTAAAAATAATGGGCGAAATCAAGTATCATTCCAATCATAATTAACTAATTTTATATAAACAATAATTTAGATATAATCTAAGTTATTTTAAAAAAAGGTATATAAAATTGGATAAATTTTATTATGAACTAAAAGTAACTCCAAATAATCATTATGATTTATATTTAGATTTAATTTCTAGTTTAACAACAGAAGCAATAGAAGAACTTGATAATAGTATTATTATAAGAAGTCAAGAAGATATAAATAATATCAAAGATGGTATAGATTTATACACTCAAGCACTAAAAGAAAATATGGATAATACTCTTAAGTGTACAACAATCTTAGAACAAAAAGAAAATGAAGACTGGATTCAAAAATATAAAGATGCAGTAGAACCAGTTAGCGTTGGTAAATTTCATATTCATCCATCATGGACGCCAGCTCATGAAGATAAAATCAATATTTTAATAGACCCTGCACTTTCTTTTGGTAGTGGTCATCATGAAACTACAAGTTCATGTCTTGAAGCAATCAGTAAATATGTAAAACAAAATGATACTTTAATAGATGTAGGTAGTGGTAGCGGAATACTTGCTATTGGTGCATCTAAAGTTGGTGCTATTTGTGATATTTGTGATACTGATGATTTTGCAGTTAAAGATGCATTGGTAAATTTTAAATCAAATAACGTAAAAGCAAATAAATCATGGGTAGGTAGTGCACAACAAACTGATACTTTATATGACATAGTAATTGCTAATATAGTAGCAGATGTTTTGATAATGATAAACAAAGACCTAAAAGCAGTATTAAAACCAAATGGTATATTAGTACTATCAGGTATTTTATCAGTTTATAAAGATAAAGTACTAAAAAGATTTAAAGACTGTACAATTTTAGAAGAGATAAATAAAAATGAATGGACTACTTTAGTTCTAAAAAAGGAAATGATTAATGAATAATCAAAATGATAACAAAAACAATAATAACAATAATTTTTTCAATAACAATCCAATGATTGTATTTGCACTATTTTCACTTGTTGCTATTATGGCTTTTAAAAACCTTTTCCCTCAAGATGATATGAATGCAAATGGTGGAGCATCAACTTATGGACAACAGTTTAAAAAAGTATCTTATTCAGATATAAAAACACTTATAAATGGTGGAACAATATCTTATGTTGGAATTGGTGATACAACACTTAAAGCAACAACAAATCCAAAAATAGGTACAAAAATTACTTATCAAGCAAGAAGAGTAGTACCTGATTCTACACTTATACCAATGCTTGAATCTAAAAAAATAGAATACGGTGGAATAAATGAAGAGAATCCACTTGCAGATATGTTATTTGGTTGGGTTCTTCCACTTTTAATATTCTTTGCAATTTGGTCATTTTTGGCTAAAAAAATGGCTAAAAATATGGGCGGAGGAATGCTTGGTATGGGTGGATCTAAGAAAATGATAAACTCTGAAAAACCAAATGTTAAGTTTTCTGATATGGCTGGAAATAAAGAAGCAAAAGAGGAAGTATCTGAAATAGTTGACTTTTTAAAATCACCAGATAGATATGTAAACCTTGGAGCACAAATACCAAAAGGTGTACTTCTTGTAGGACCTCCAGGAACTGGTAAAACTCTTTTAGCAAAAGCAGTTGCTGGTGAAGCTGATGTAGAATTTTTAAGTGTAACTGGATCATCTTTTATAGAGATGTTCGTTGGAGTTGGAGCTAGTAGAGTTAGAGATTTATTTGAACAAGCTAAGAAAAATGCACCTGCAATTATATTTATTGATGAAATTGATGCAATTGGTAAAAGTAGAGCATCAGGTGGAATGGGTGGAAATGATGAAAGAGAACAAACATTAAATCAACTTCTAGCAGAGATGGATGGATTTTCTACTGATGGAGCACCTGTAATAGTTTTAGCTGCAACAAATAGGCCAGAAGTTTTAGACCCTGCACTTTTAAGACCAGGAAGATTTGATAGACAAGTTTTAGTTGATAAACCAGATTTAGAAGGTAGAATTGAAATCTTAAATGTACATATTAAAGGTGTAAAAATATCTGAAGATGTTGATTTAAGAGAAGTTGCTGTTATGACTGCTGGACTTGCAGGTGCTGATTTAGCAAATGTAATAAATGAAGCTGCACTTTTAGCTGGTCGTGCTAATAAAGAAGAAGTTGATAATTCACATTTTAAAGAAGCAGTAGAGCGACAAATTGCAGGACTTGAAAAGAAAAGTAGAAGAATTTCTCCAAAAGAGAGAGAAATAGTTGCATATCATGAATCAGGACATGCACTTATGGCAGAGATTACTAAGGGTGCTAAAAAAGTATCAAAAGTTTCTATAGTACCTCGTGGTTTAGCTGCACTAGGATATACACTAAATACTCCAGAAGAAAACAAGTATTTAATGCAAAAACATGAGCTTATAGCTGAAGTTGATGTTTTACTTGGTGGTAGAGCTGCTGAAGAAGTATTTATTGGTGAAATAAGTACCGGTGCTGGAAATGACTTAGAAAGAGCAACAGATATTATTAAATCTATGGCTAGTATTTATGGTATGAGTGAAGTTGCAGGACTAATGGTTTTAGCAAAACAATCAAACCAATTCTTAGGTGGTGGACAAACTACAAAAGATTATAGTGATAAATTAGCTAATGATTTGGATGAACATATAAAATCCACACTAAATGATAGATATATTCATGTAATAGAATCTATGAATTCTCATAAAGAAGCAATTGAAAGTATGACAGCAGAACTACTTGAAAAAGAAGTTATTTCAGGGAAAAGAGTTCAAGAACATATTTTAAATAGTGGAAAAGAAATTTATACTAATGGAGATTTACACCAAGATGAACAATCAGAATAATCAAATTATTTTAAAAGAGGGTTTTAACCCTATTATTATTTCTTTAACTTTATCATTATTTTTAACTATTTTTGTTTCAAATTTTCTTGGAAATATTGGTTTTATTATAACACTTGCATTATTATTTATATATAGAAATCCATCAAGACAAACTATAAACAATGAAAATATGATTTTAGCACCAATTGATGGAAAAATATCTGCAATAGATATTAGTAAAAATAAATATAAAATATATATAAATGTAAATTTATGTAATACACATGTATTAAGAGCACCAATTAAAAGTAAATATAAAATAAAGAATTTTACAAATGGATTAAACCTAAAAAGTTCATCTTATAAAGCAAAATTATTAAATACACAAGCAAGTATAAAATTTGATGATATAAAAATAAAACTTATCTCTGGAATTTGTAATAGTAATATAATTTTAAATGAAAGCCAAAAAGTTGAAGCTACACAAAGTATTGGTGTATTTTTAAATGGCTTAGTAATTATGGAACTTCCAAGAACAAAAGAGCTAAAAATCGATTTAAATGACAAAGTTTATGCCGGATTAACACAAATAGCATAAATTTACATTAAAAATGTAATTTAAATTATTAATATTATATTTATTATGATATACTTAATCAATTATTATTATTCGACTATAAGTTTTTAGTTTAATAGTATAAGAATTACAAAGGAAATTAAAACATGCAAATATATGTTGGAAACATGTCTTACGGGACAACAGAACAAGCAATCGAAGGATTATTTGGAGAATTTGGAGAAGTATCTTCAGTGAAATTAATATCAGACAGAGAAACAGGAAGAGCTAAAGGTTTTGGTTTTGTTACTATGAATGATGATGAAGCTGGTAAAAAAGCTATCGAAGAATTAAATGGTAAAGAATATGATGGTAGAACTTTAAGAATTAATGAAGCTAAACCAAGAGAAGAAAGACCAAGAAGAGAATTTAACGACAGATATTAATCTCATCTTTTAGTATTGGAGTTTTACTCCAATATTATAAACTACATTTTCCATAACTCACAAAATTACAAATCACAAAATAATCACTTTTATAATATAATACAACTATACAAAATAATAAAACACAATAATTCACGTTATTATAGGACACACAATGAACAATACACAATTTAAAAATCTATCATTACACAAAGATATGATTGAAAACCTAAAAAGATTAGGTTATAACAATATGACACCAATACAAGAGCAAAGCTTGCCAATAAGCTTAAATCGTGAAGATATAATAGCTCAAGCACAAACAGGAAGTGGAAAAACAGTTGCATTTTCATTAGTTTTATTAAATAAATTAAGAATAGAGAAGTTTAGAATACAATCAATAGTTTTAGCACCAACAAGAGAATTAGCTAATCAAATAGCAGTTGAGATGAAAAATCTTGCTAAATTTGCACATAATATTAAAATAACAACACTTTGTGGTGGAGTTCCGTATAAACCTCAAGTTCATTCACTTTCTCACCAAGCTCATATTATTATTGGAACCCCTGGAAGAATTCTAAAACATTTAAGTGAAGATACTTTTGATCCAAGTGATATAAATACTTTAGTTTTAGATGAAGCAGATAGAATGCTTGATATGGGATTTAATGAAGATATAAATAAAATTATAGAATTTTTACCAAAACAAAGACAAACATTACTATTTTCTGCAACTTATCCTACAAATATTCAAACATTATCTAAAAATATTATGAATAATCCTGCACAAATTAAAATTGAATCATCTCATAAAAAAGATTCTATTGAAGAATTATTTTATGAAAGTGAAATTTCAAGTAAGAAAAATACAATTTGTAACTTATTAAACACTTTTAAACCAAGTTCTACAATAATATTTTGTAATACAAAAATAGCTTGTGATGAATTGGCCGATGATTTAGAAGATGAAGGGATTGAAACTTTAGTACTTCATAGTGATTTAGAACAAAGAGATAGAAGTGAAACTATAATACTTTTTGCAAATAAATCATATCCAGTTTTAATAGCAACAGATGTAGCTTCTAGAGGTTTAGATATTGATGATATAGATTTAGTAATAAACTATTCTTTACCATTTGACAGTGAAGTATATACACATAGAATAGGTAGAACTGCTAGGGCAGGTAAAACAGGTCGTGCTGTTTCACTTATAGATGGTGCTGATTTAGAAAACTTTGATGATATGAATGAAGATGGAAACTATAAACTACTTCAAGTATCTTCTTTAAATAAAGATGGTAAATATAGTCCAGTTTCTAAATACAAAACATTATTTATAAACTCTGGTAAAAAAAATAAAATGAGAGCTGGAGATATTTTAGGTGCACTAACTGCTGGAATTGGATTAGCAAAAGAGGATATTGGTAAAATAGATATTTTAGAGTTTGCTTCTTATGTAGCAGTAAAAGCAAATGTAGCAAAAAAAGCACATGATGAACTACAAAATTCAAGAATCAAAGGGAAGTATTTCAAAATCTATATGATGTAGATTTTAAATATTTATTTTAAACATAAAAAAAGGGAAGATGAATTAACATCTTCCCTTTTTTATTGAAGTAAATAGTTAGACTATTTAGCTTCAGCAGCTGCAGCTAATGCTTCAGCATAATCAGGCTCAGAAGTAATTTCTGGTACTAATTGTTTATAAGTAACAACACCATTAGTGTCAATTACAAAGATACATCTAGCTGTAACACCTGCTAAAGGTCCATCAGCTAATAACATACCATATGCATTAGAGAAGTCTTTATTTCTGAAATCTGAACATACTGCTAAGTTTTCAATACCAGCTGTTGAACAAAATTTAGCTGCTGCAAATGGTAAATCCATAGAAACAGTTTTAACATTTACACCTTCTAATGCTGCTGCATCTGTGTTAAATCTTCTAGTTTCAGCATCACATACTGGTGTATCTAATGAAGGTACAACTACTACTAGTTGAACATTTTCTTGTGCTCCACCTACTTGCTCATTTTGAAGCATTGGGTTACAATTTACTACTGTTACGATTGGTGCTTGATCACCTACATTGATTTCATTTCCTGCTAAGTTACATACTGTGTCTTGTTTAAAAGTTACTGTTGCCATCTTTAATTCCTTGTTTTGTTTTTTTATTAGTGTTAGTTTAGTTAAATAAGATAAAAATAGTCTTAATCATATTTTCTAATTCTTAATAGTTATTATTAAATAATATCTAAACAAAATTTAAAAATATATTATTATGTTTGATTACATCTATTATTGATACATTTGTGTAAGCTAGGTCTTTTTGGTAATTCCTTTTTACTCAAAGATTCACTGCTTTTTTATCAATATCATTTTCCTTATATCATCCTATACAAAAACTCCCTTTTCCCTATAGCTTTTTTAGTTCTATATTCTATATCTTTTTACTCCAGTGCTTATCAATTTTTCTATAAATTTATTAGGAAATTTAGGTTGTGCACTGCAGTTACTGTTTTTAACTAACCTATTTTTAAATAATTCAATATCTTCTGTCATTCAATATATTTGAACATGTCCATTAGTATATGGTGTAAATTGAGCCATACCTTTGGTGTCCCTCTTTAAGCAAAGAAAATAACTTCAAGCCAAATATCTTTACAATCTCCCCATTTAGTTTCATAAGAAGATTTAAATTCTACTAATATATCTTTTTTAAAATACTCTTCACTATATTTGATATATCTTTTTTTAATATATTTAGTCTTGGTATAATATCCTCAGGCTCACCTTCATCACTGATAGGTACTGCTATCAATAGAATTTGGATATAGTTTAAGTAAATCAATTTATTTTTTATAAGAGTTATACATGAACCTTCTGATATATCACAATATAAATTCCCACCATCATGCAAGTGACATACAGGAGGACCACTTACAATAGATTCATTCTTTAAAATACTTCTTTTAATAAACTAAACTCATCAAATATTATATTTGGATTATATTTTGTAATATCTTCATCATAATTATATCCATAACTTACAGCTATACTATCCATTTTGGCATTTGATGCAGATAATATATCATTTTTGGAATCACCAATCATTATACTATTTTCAATACTTATATTTAATTTTTCACAAACATGAATAAGTGGTTTAGCTGATGGCTTTTTTTCATCTAAACTATCTGCCCCTACACAATAAGTAAAGTATTGTTCTATATTTAGATTTTTTAAAATTGGAGATACAAATTTAAAAGGTTTATTTGTAACAATCGATAAAACATACTCTTTTTCTTTTAAATATTTTAATATTTGTTTTACATGTGGATAAAGGATAGTTGATGTAGTAAGATTATTTTTATAATATTCTAAAAATATTTTTAATGCTTTATTTACAAAACCAATATTTAAATTTTTATCTATTTCAACACTAGAACTTAAAGCTCTTTGAACTAATGCCAAAGCGCCATTTCCAACCCATGCACGGATTGTATCTTCAGAAAATTCTTTTAGATTTAAGCTTTTTAATGTAAGATTTATAGCCAGTGCTAAATCAGGAACACTATCTATTAAAGTTCCATCAAGATCAAATATGATTAATTTTTTATTATTAAAATCCAAAATAATATCCTTATATTTTGGAAATTATAACAAAAGTTATTAAATGAAATATTAAATATAAAGTGCCGTTATAAAATTAAACAGTAAACTTATACCCAACACCTACTTTTGTAGTTATATAGTTTACTTTTGAATTTAATTCTTTTCTTAACTCAGTTACTAGTTGTCGAAGAGGATATTTTTCTTTAATATCATTTTCCCATACAAAGTTAATTATTTCGTCATTTTTTACAGTTTTATTTATATTTTGTAGTAAGATTTGTAGTAATCTATTTGCTTTTTTTCTTAAATGTACTATTTGACCATCTATATTTAACTCTTCTAATCTAAAGTTATAATACATATTTTCTGAAATTTTAAAATTTTCCATAGTATTTTTTTCTAAAAGCTTTTTTATTCTAATATCTAATTCTTTTAAATGAAATGGTTTTTTAATATATTCACTACATCCATAGTTAAATGCATCAACAAAATTTTCAATTCCAAGAGATGCTGTTATAACAATAATTGCACTTGAAATATCTTTTTGTCTTGTATACTTTACAATATCTAATCCAGATACATGTGGAATATTTATATCAATAATATATAAATCAAATTGAGTAGAATCGATAATTGAAATAGCATCATTTCCATCAAATACTGAAGTTACGTCATAGCCGATAACTTCTAAAAAGTTTTTAACAGTTATATTTAAATCTTCATTATCTTCTATTAGTAATATTTTCATTATTTTCTTTATATTTTATTATTAACATTTTCATGCATCCACTCATCTTGTACTACATTATAATAAATAATTGTCTTATTTATGTAAGATTTTAAATAAATTCTTAATTTTATTATAATTTAAATTTATTATATTATTTAAAAGTTCTAAATCATATACTCACTAATCAAGTGGTATTTTAATAACAAATTCTGCACCACTATAAGTTGATTTTTCATATATATATGTTTGATTATGAACTTCTAATCTACCTTTCATACCATCTACTATTAAATTATATGCCATATGAAGTCCTAATCCTGTCCCTTGAGATTGATGTTTTGTTGTAAAATATGGTTCAAAAATCTTAGGTAAAATATTTTTAGGAACTCCACCTGCATTATCTTTTATTTTTATAACTGCATTATTATTTACAATAGTCGTATTAATAAAAATTAAACTATGTTCAATATTTTTTTCAACTAATATATCTTTTGCATTATTTGTAATATTTATTAAACATTGAATAAGTTCATTTTCATATCCATTGATATGTATATCATTTGTTGTCTCTAATATTATTTTAATATTATGAGTTTTAACACTCGCTTCAACTAAATTTAAAAAACTATTTAAAGTATCATTTAATTTAAACTCTTTTTTAGTCCTATCACCTTTAATAAAGTTTTTAAAATCATCTATTGTTTTTGATAAATATTGTGCACTATCATTTATATTATTACACCCTTTTATTAAATTTTCTTCACTTAATGTTTGATATTCTTGTTGTAATATCAAACCAGTTGCACTTGTAGATATTATACTTAGTGGCTGTCTCCATTGATGGGCAATATTACCTATCATCTCTCCCATAGATACAAGTTTTGCTTGTTCTGCTAGTTGTGCTTCTTTATCTCTATTTTTTTCAATCTCTTCTTTTACCCTAATTTCAAGGCTATTTGCAGATTCTTGTAGTTCATTTTTAGATTTTGATAAAGACGATAGCATATATTTAAATGACATCGCAAGTTCTTCTATTTCATCTCCTGATTTAATTTTAATTTTTTTAAAATCTACATCTTTACCATTTGTAATATCTTTTGCCATAATTGTTAATTTTGAAATATTTGAAGTTAAATATTTAATCAAAATAGCACTAAGTATCGCAATTATAAATGAAATAATAACGATATAAAATAATAAAATATTTCTATAGTTTTCAGATTCTTTTTCGAAAAATTCACTATTTGCAATTTGCATTATGTGTATATGCTCATTTTCATTTAAAAATATTGTTCTAAGTGATACTGCACTTAAAGTCTTTTCATCAAAATAATTTAAATTGTATTCTAAATTTTCAATTTTAAAATCATCTTGAATTAAATATTTTTTATTAAATTCAAAACTAAAATTTTTATTTCTATCTTTATTATAAATATAATATCCCTTATCATTTGTAATATAAGTTTGTATATTTTTATAATTTAAATCAAAATTACTAAATTCAAATAGTTCAGCAACATTTATATTTATTACAATCATTGCGTAAAGTTCACCTTTAATCAGTATTGGTGTTGTAATTCTAACTGTAGGAATATGAGGAACTACAATTACTCCATGCTCTTTATTTAGATTTATTTTAGATACATATATCTCTTCTTCTTTTAATTTTAAAGTATTTTTAAAATAGCTACTTTTACTCTTATTTTGAAGATCAGTTTTTTTTACAATTTTTATTTGACCTTTATTTTGCTTTTCTACACGTACCAATTCTTTTCCATTATTTTTTATACCAATTAGTCTTATTTGATAATATGATGAATTTTGCTTCATAAGTACTGCAAATAATCTTTCTAGTCTAATTTTCCAAGAATTTAAATGCATATTTTGTTTTTCATCAAAATTATATTTATTTAAAGTTGTTCTTTTAATACCTAAAATTGGTTCAGAACTTGAAAGAAATAAAATATCTTTTTTTATCTCGATAATTTTCTTTTCGATAGTCGCAGAAGTTTTTTTGGTTTCAAAATTTAAACTATTTACTAAATTAGTTTTAAAAATATTTTGAGATTGGTAGTATGAAATAGTTGCTAATGTCGTAATTCCAAAAACTGAAAATAAAAATGTAAAAATAGCAATTTTAGTAGATAGTTTTAACTTAATAGTTTTCATTATTAAATAATCCATTTAATTTATCTATACTAGATTCAACAACTTTATATACATCTGTTGGTGTTTTATCTTTTATTTTTCTAGTATTTAAAACTTCAACATTTTCAATTTCATATAAAATCTGAAATTCATTTATACTTGCAATAATAATTCTAAGTGAATTATATACACTATTTGGCGTAATATTTTCTTCTCTAGGGATTGTAATATTTTCACCTTTTATATTTGCTCTTTTTAATATTCTTGTAAATAGACTATATAATTCTAAACTTTTATCAAAAACTTCTTTGGGACTTTTAGTACTAGTTTTTTTATTTGTATTCTCACTAACATTTATATGAAAATGATTTAAGATTGAGATAACTTTATTATCAATATCTTTTGCTAATAAATATGTTTCATTTGGTGTATAAGGAGATCCTAAAATTTGGTCTAATGTTCTTGAAATAACCCATATATTATTGTAAACATCAGATGGAACTTTATTATTATATTTTTCTTTTCTTAAATTATATTTATATAACGATATAGTTGAATCATAATTTTTATTTAATATAAGAGTTATAGTATAATCCAATCTATCAACTAACTCATAAACTTCACTTGGTGTTACATTTTTAAATGGGTATGTTGGTATCTTAGATTTATAAAACCCCTCTTTTCTTTTTAATTTAATTGTTTTTTCCAAAGATTCCATAGCTTTTTGATAAACATGCTTTGGCTTTAATCCATAAATATATGGTGGTTTTTTTACATTTAAATTAATACCCTTATAGTTTGCTAAAAGATTTAGTTTTTTAAGTATATTTTCACTTATTGCAAAAACTTCATTTGGTGTTTTATGTAAAGATTCTTTATCATATTGTATTAACGTTTTATTTACCTCAAATTCAGGTAATAATTCAATTGCATACAATAAATTTTCAACAACATCTGTTGAAGTTTTATCTTCTGTTACTGTTTTTATATTAAAAGATCGTTCAAGCCCTAGTCTTGTTTTGATTCTTTGCATCTCAACTAAAATATTTTGTAATGAATCATGCACATGAGATGGTGTTGTTTCTTTATAAACTTTTGTTGGTATTTCAGGATGACTAAGCCATAATCTAGATTGAATTGAAGATATTTTTTTGAGTAATTTATATGAAGTATTTAATGCATGATTTGGGTGTAGGACATCATTAATTTTTGGTTTTTTAACTTTAGAAAATATTAATTGTGAATTTCTTAAAAATTTGGCAATTGCAACTATTCTTTCACTTTCTTGATAAACTTCTGTAGGAGTGAATCCTCTACTTCCTAATAATGGATCAAATGCAGTTGATATACTCCACAGTAAAGTATATACATCAGAAGGAGTTTTATTATAAAATATTTTTGTATTCAGTGATTTTAAAAAATTTTCATTAGTAATAAATTGTGTTACTTCATCATTTAATCTACTTACATATTCATAAACATCACTTGGTGTAATATTTCTAGATGGGTATGATGGCATTGATATTTCACCATAATTTTTGATTATTCTATATTTATTTATTTTAGATAATGTTTCTAAAGATTTTTGTAGTACATGTCCTGGTGTTTTATTATATTGTTTGTTAACTTTAGGGAATGGTTCATTTATATTATTTTGTTTTCTCAAATAATCAACTTTTTCCTTTAACAATAAAGCTTGAGAATAAACATCAGATGGGGTTTTAATATTTTGAGAAAATAAACTTGAGCTAAATAAAATAATTAAAAGTAAAAATCGTGAAGTTTTCATAAATAAATTCCTTATAAGTATATTTTATAATATATACTATATATTTATGGTTAATAGTTATAATATAATTACATTTTTTATGCAATATTAAAATTTTATATTCGCCAATTCAAACAATAAGTGCAATTTTTTCTAAAAATAAGATAGAGAGTTAACTATAAGTAATTATGTTATTCTTTTATCTACTAAAACAGAAAGAAT
>Ga0256826_1001980_pt1 | contig 12653 bp, 15 predicted proteins | sample CV79metaG_FD_185975 | JGI IMG/M metagenome (GOLD analysis project Ga0256826, IMG submission 185975) | Hydrothermal vent microbial communities from East Pacific Rise, Pacific Ocean - CV79 | ecosystem: Environmental > Aquatic > Marine > Hydrothermal vents | place: Pacific Ocean: East Pacific Rise... | reverse complement strand
ACATGGTCTTTTGGTTGTTGATGATAAGCTCTCTATGGCACACTCTTTAGAGACAAGAGTTCCCTTCTTAGATAATGATTTGGTTGATTTTGCTCAAAAAGTTCCTGTAAATATGAAACTTGGAAATTTAAAACAGGTCTCAAGAATGGATGAGAATGAGATTGGTAAAATGCAGAAAACCAATGATGGTAAGATTCTTTTACGAAAAGCGATGCGTCACCATATTCCTGAAGATATACACTCCGCTGTTAAACAAGGTTTTAGCTCTCCTGATAACAGTTGGTTTAAAGGGGAGAGTATAGATTTTGTAAGAGAGAAGCTCTTAAATCCTAATGCTAATATCTATAAATATATGGATAAGAATGCTGTTGAACGATTGGTTAATGAGCATCTTAGTGGAGAGCATAATCGAAGACTCTTTATCTGGTCTCTTCTGAATTTTGAGGAGTGGAGCAGTATCTATGCCTAATATAAAATTTGCTTTTTTAGGAGCAACAAACTACTCAAAAGAGTTATTACTCTTTTTAATTGAAAAGAGCTTTATACCTTCTGTTATCTTTGCTATACCAAAAGAGTTTTCTATCTCTTATAGTGAAGAGAAGGTAAAAAATACAAATTATGCAAATTTAGAAGAGATAGCCAAAGAGTATGGTATCCCTTATTTTGAAGTAGACTCAACAGAGGGAAAACGGTTAAAAGATTACAGTACTTTAATTAAGGAGATGAATCTTGATTTGTTGTTGGTTCTTGGTTGGTATTATATGATACCTACAACTATAAGAGATTTAACAAAATATGGAGCGTGGGGTATTCATGCGTCACTCCTTCCCAAATACGCTGGTGGAGCTCCACTTGTTTGGGCAATTATCAATGGAGAGAAAGAGAGTGGTGTAACGCTTTTTAGAATGGAAGATGGTGTCGACGATGGAGATATTATTGCTCAAGAGAGAGTTGCCATAGCATATGAAGATACAATTAAAGAGGTTTATGAAAATGCGACTAAAAAATCTAAAGATATTTTGGTAACTGTTTTTAAAAATTTTGACAATCTTACTTTTACCAAGCAAGATAAGGAGAGGATAGAAGTCTTTCCTCAAAGAAGTCCTGAAGATGGAGATATTGATTGGAGCAGTAGTGCTTTGAGTATCTATAACTTTATACGCGCTCAAACTTTACCCTATCCTTGTGCTTTTTCTTTGATAAATGGAAATCGTTTAAAAATTATTAGTAGTAGAGTGATTGATATAGAGAATAGAAATTATCAATATGGAGAAGTTGTTCTTTTAGACGATAGAGCTGTTGTTGCAACGAAGGATAACTTTTTAGAGATAGAACTACTCAATGATGGAACAGAAGAGTATAGATTTAAAAATTACGCAAATATACATAACTTATATGGAAAAATATTTGAAACAAAAAAGAGTTAAAGGGGATTCTATGATACAAGATTTAGATTTAAATAAGACAAAAGTAAAGGTCTGTTCAAGATGTATTTATGACGAGAGAGTTGCATCTATATCTTTTGATGAAGAGGGTGTTTGTAACTATTGTCATCAACTTGAAAAATTAAAAAATGATTATGGTACAGGTTCAGAAAAAGGGGAAGAGGAGTTTAAAAGAATAGCCGAACAGATTAAAAAAGATGGAAAAGGGAAAAAATATGACTGTATTGTTGGTGTAAGTGGTGGTACAGACTCATCTTATATGTTATATCTTGCCAAAAAATGGGGTTTAAGACCACTGGCTGTTCATTATGATAACACTTGGAACAGTGCCATTGCTACAGAAAATATTAGAAAAGTTCTGGGTGCTTTGGATATTGATCTCTATACTCATGTTGTTGATAATCGAGAATCGGATGATATTTTTAAATCTTTCTTTTATGCCGATGTTGCAGAGATAGAAGCCTCAACAGATTTAGCCTTAGCAGAGGTTATGTACAGAGCTGCATGGAAGTATAAAGTTAAGTATGTTTTAGAGGGTCACTCATTTATAACTGAAGGTATCTCTCCTGTAGGTAGAAACTATTTTGATGGAAAATATATTCAATCAATCCATAAAAAGTTTGGAAAATTACCAATGAAAACTTATCCATTAATGACATTTAATAGATTTATCTTTTGGAGTACCTTTGCTAAAATAAAAAAAATTAGACCTTTTTGGTACATAGATTATAACAAAGAGGATGCAAGAGCCTTTTTAGAGAAAGAGTATGATTGGAAATATTATGGTGGACACCATCTAGAGAACAGAATGACAGCCTTTTTTCATGGCATCTATGCACCTCAAAAGTTTAATACAGACTTTAGAAATAATACCCTCTCTGCGTTGGTTAGAAATGGAAATATGTTAAGAGAAGATGCGTGGGTAGAGTACAATACTCCACCAAAAGTAGAGAAAGAGTTGTTAACCTATTTTAAAAAACGGATGAATTTGAGTGATGAAGAGTATGAAGAGGTTATGTCAAGAGAACCTAAATCTTGGGTAGAGTATCCTACTTATAAAAAAAGATTTGAGCTTCTTCGACCACTTTTTAAAGTTTTGGCAGATGCAAACCTTGTTCCTATGAGTTTTTATCTTAAGTACTGTTTTCCTATCAAGGTTGAAAAGTGATAACCATTGTAGATTATGAGATGGGTAATACAGGCTCAATAGCAAACATGTTTAAATATCTTGGAGTCGCTTCAACCATAGAGAGTGATCCTGATAAGATTAAAAATGCTTCAAAGATTCTTCTTCCTGGTGTTGGCTCTTTTGATATGGCGATGAAGAAGATAAAAGAGAAAAATTTGGATGAAGTTCTAAACGAAAAAGTTTTAAAAGAGAAAACCCCTCTGCTGGGTATCTGTTTGGGGATGCAACTTTTGACAAACAGCAGTGAAGAGGGTAAAGCTGATGGATTTGGATGGATACCTGCAAAGAGTTTAAGTTTTAAAAATAGAATTGATAAGAGACTTAAAATACCCCATATGGGATGGAATCTTGTTCATAAAAAAGAGGAGAGCCTTTTAACCCAAGGATTTGAAGAGTTGGATGAGATGAGGTTCTATTTTGTACACTCCTATTTTGTTCAAGTAGAAGATGAAAAAAATTCAATACTTAAAACAGAGTATGGATTAGAGTTTGATAGTGCTATACAAAAAGATAATATTTTTGGAGCTCAATTTCATCCTGAGAAGTCTCATAAATTTGGTATGAAACTTTTTGAAAATTTCGCAAGGCTTTAAAATGTTAAAAACAAGAGTAATCCCTTGTCTTCTATTACAAGACAATAGTTTAGTAAAAACTGTAAAGTTTAAACAATATAACTATATTGGAGACCCCATTAATACGGTGAGAATATTTAACGAGTTAGAAGTTGACGAGTTAATGTTTTTAGATATTTTTGCTTCAAAAGAGAATCGAGAGATAAATTTTGATCTGTTAAGAGATATAGCCAATGAGTGTTTTATGCCTTTGGCATATGGTGGGAATATTAAGAGTCTAGAGGATGCAAAAAAGATATTTGAGATTGGTTTTGAAAAGATTGTGGTCAACTCAAACTCATTTAATAACTTAAAATTAATAGAAGATTTAGCAGAATATTTTGGTAACCAGAGCATTGTGGGTTCAATAGATGTAAAACAGACTTTTTTTGGAAAAGAGAAAGTTTTCTCAACTCATGGAGAGAAAAAAGAGAGAGTTGATTTGGTTGGTTGGGCAAAAGCATTAGAAGAAGCAGGAGTTGGAGAGTTACTCATCACCTCTATAGATAGAGATGGAACATGGAAAGGTTATAACAACTCTCTTCTGAAGAGAGTAACAGATAGTGTACAAGTTCCTGTTATTGCCAATGGTGGTGCAGGTTGCATCGAAGATATTGGAAGTGTGGTTAAAGAAGCAAATGTCTCTGCTTGTGCTGTTGGAAGTATGGTTGTTTATCAAAAAGAGGGGATGGGTGTTCTTGTTAATTTTCCTGATAGAAAGAAATTAGAGAAGATTTTATCTTAATATAATTAAATTAAATTTAACAAAAAATGACTATTCTCTCTCTTTTGGGTACTTTTTTACTATAAGTTACTAAAAAGTTACACATTTTTACAAAAAAATAGAGATTTTTCAAATTTTTTTTAATTAAGAGTAAATTTATCCTATTTAAACTATAATCCCTCTATAACTTAAAAAACAGAAGGAAAATAAATGGCAACAGTAACATTTAAAAATGACATCGTATGTAATCTAGCAGGAACAGAATTAAACGTAGGAGACACAGCTCCAGTAGTAACAGTAGTAAACTGTAACCCAATGCTTCAAAATGAGCAAGTTGGTGGAGAAGGTAAAGTTCAACTAGTAATCGCTGTTCCTTCATTAGATACAGGTGTATGTGATGCAGAAACAAGAAGATTTAATACAGAAGCAGCGTCTCTTGACGGTGTAGAAGTAATGACAGTATCTATGGATTTACCATTTGCTGCTGCTAGATGGTGTGGAGCTGCTGGAATCGAAAACATCAAAGTATGTTCAGACTTTAGAAACAAAGATTTCGCAAACGCTTATGGTGTTCTTTTAGCTGACGGTCCTTTGGCTGGTGTAACTGCAAGAGTTATCTTTGTAGTTGGTAAAGATGGTAAAATTGCTTATAAGCAAACTGTACCTGAAATTACAGAAGAGCCTAACTACGAAGAAGCTCTTGCTGCTGCAAAAGCTGCTCTATAAGCACCGACCCTCGAACTCCTTGAAAAATCCTCTTCTTTTGAAGAGGATTAACTACTCTTCTCTATTTTCTACTTTTCGCTATAATACCCCTAATGAGATATACACCCAAACAGATTGAAAAATACCAACGTCAACGCTATATTACTTTTTTAGAAAAGGTAACCAAAAATCTTTTTAAGATGTTTCGTGATGAGAAGACCACACAAGAGCAATTTTTAAAAAAATTTAATGAGCTTGTTAAAAAATTGGATGAACAGGTATCTATACAGTTAAACTCTGAATACCATCATCAGATGAAATCCTATATTGATCGGCTTAAACTAGAAGTAGAGAGCGAATTCAAACTGGATGATATTCGTGAAGCCAATATGACTCTTTTAAATAGGCTTCAGAAATTGAAAAATGGTAACTCTTATAAAAAAGATAAACATAAATATAAGAGCCAAAATCAAGATTGGGGTTAAGAGGCTCTCTGCCTTTTTTTCTCTAAAAGCTTCCAATAGAGCTTTTCAAAGTACTGTTCGAGTCTACTTTTAGGTTTTTTACTCAACTTTAACTTGTTTATAGATATAAATTTTTTATGGTTCTTTTCTAGAAATCGTTCTAAAACTTCAAAATCTTTATCTTTCATCTCATCGGGATGGTAACAGATTGTCCATGTTCCAAAAGGCATTTTTCGAGGTTTCCAAAGTTGTTGAGGAATCCAATACATGTTGTACTCATAGTATGGTGACCATGCAATACCATCGGAAATGATGTTAATATCACTCTCGCTCTGTAGTGCTTTAATAGTATTTTCATCAAAAGAGTGGGCTGGGGCTATCCATGCTCTACATGAGATATTATGTTTTTTAAATATCTTTATTCCTTCTCTTATCTTACGCTTCTGCTCTTCTAGTGGAACTCCTGCAAACTCTGAGTAATCATTAATTGGAACAATGCTCTTATGTTTTGTACTGTATTTATGTTCAAATCCATGTAGTGCTATCTCCCAATCTCTCTTTTGCCATCTTTTGACCTGTTTCCAAAAGTTACTATTGGGTTTATCCACCATCAATGCTTCATCTAAGTTGTTTGGAATAACAGCTACAATGGGTTTTATATGGTAATTGTTTAAAAGTTTTTCTAAACGACTCCAGTTTTTATGGTTCATTGTAGGGGAAGCATCGTCAATTCTTATAATATATTTTTCAAACATAGCTCTTCTTTATCTTTTTTTCTGATATTCTATCATAAAATAAAAAACAACATTAAGCCCCAAAAACGAAAAATGTTATTTTATGTTTTATTAATGAATTTTTAGCTATTATTGTATTTCTACTCAACTCTATTTTTGAGTAACAAAGAGTAGCTAAACCTTTAAAATATAGGGTTTTAATAAATATGGAGTAAATAATGACTTTGCCTATTAAACAATTTAATTATACAATAATAAATTCTCGTCAAGAAAAAAAAACTAAAAGTTCTACATATGCTGTGCTGAAAGGATATACCAAAATACAATATATCCAAAAAAGAGTTGTTGATTTTCTAGTTGGAGGATCACTACTACTTTTTTCTTTGCCTATAATTGCTTATACTGTTTATCGAATTAAAAAAGAGTCTCCAGGTTCTATATTTTTTAAACAGTCTCGAATTGGATTAAATGGTAAGCCATTTACCTGTTATAAATTTAGAAGTATGCACGTAAACAGTAAATTTAATCCTTATACGCAAGAGAATGATTCTAGAATTTTCCCGTTTGGAAATACCATGCGTAAGATGCGTATTGATGAACTTCCTCAGCTTTTAAATATTATAAAGGGTGAAATGCACCTCATTGGACCTAGAGCAGAGTGGGATATTTTGGTAAAAGATTATGAAAAAATTATTCCTCATTATCATGACCGACATCTTGTTGCCCCTGGTATTACAGGTTTAGCACAAGTCTGTTACCCTTATGGTCGTAATGTAGAAGATGCCAAAAAGAAGTTAGAATATGATATGAAATATATAACCAATTGGTCTTTAAAGAAAGAGATTATGGTGATTTTTAAAACCATTAAAGTTGTCCTTGGTAAAGAGGGAATCTAAAAATAAACTTCTTGTATAAGTAAAATACAAGAAGTTCAAATAAGGGAGAGATGTGAAAATACTTGTAACAGGAGCAGGGGGCTTTATAGGCTTTCATTTGAGTAAAAAGTTGATTGAACGTGGTGATACCGTTGTTGGATTGGATAATATCAATGACTATTATGATGTAAATCTTAAATATGCACGATTGAATGAGTTGGGTATCGAGAAAAACTCTATTATTGATAATAAACCAATAGCCTCTTCTTATAAAAATTTTTCTTTTATAAAAACAGATTTAGCTGATAGAGAGAGTATGGATAGACTTTTTGAATCAGAAAAGTTTGATGCTGTTTGTAATCTTGCAGCACAAGCTGGTGTTCGTTACTCTATTGAGAATCCTCATGCCTATATTGATTCCAATATTGTTGGTTTTATGAATATTTTAGAGGGGTGTCGTCATCATGGTGTTAAAAATCTCTCTTATGCCAGTAGTTCTAGTGTTTATGGTCTGAATAAATCACAACCTTTTAAAACCACAGACCATACCGACCATCCAATAAGTCTTTATGCTTCTACCAAAAAGTCAAATGAGATGATGGCTCACACCTATAGTCATCTATATGATATATCAACAACAGGTCTTCGATTTTTTACAGTTTATGGACCGTGGGGCAGACCCGATATGGCACCAATGCTTTTTACTGATGCAATTTTAAATAACAGACCTATTAAAGTTTTTAACCATGGGAATATGAGTCGAGATTTTACCTATGTTGATGATATTGTTGATGGTATTATAAAAGTAATTGATAATCCAGCACAAAGTAATAAAGAGTGGAGTGCAAATAATCCTCAATCAGACAGCTCTTCAGCCCCTTATCGAATTTATAATATTGGGAATAATGCTCCTGTAAATCTTATGGAATTTATCTCTGAAATAGAGACAGCAGTAGGTGTTGTAGCAGAGAAAAATTTTATGAAGATGCAAGATGGAGATGTGGAATCAACCTATGCAGATACTTCGGGGCTAATAGATGATTTTAACTATAAACCATTTACGCCCCTCAATAAGGGTATCAATGAATTTGTCATATGGTTTAAACATTTTTATAATAAATAATAAAAATGTTTAAATTTTGAGTACAATTTGGAACTTATCCTTGTTGTGTCTCTCCTGAATAACTCATTGTACCATATTGTAGATTTCCAACATGTTTAAATCCAAGTGATTTCATAGCATGTTGTACCTGATAACTTCTACTTCCTGAAAGGCAGTATACAATGATAGGTTCATCTTTTTTATCATTGAACTTTTCAATCTCTGCATAGAAACGAGAGGTTGGAACAAGTGCATCTGTCCCTACAATATGACTCATCTTATATTCCATGGCTTCTCGAACATCCATAAGTATAAAATTCACCATATTTAAGGTTTTAGCTTCAATTAATGCTTCTAATTCATCCCCATCAAGTTGCTCTTTTTTAAGAAGTGTAATTGCCTCTTCTGTTGTAAGACCTCTTGAGTGTTGATGAACCACTTCCTCAATTATTTCAGTTTTTTTTTGAGACTCTGCATACTCTGGTGTACAGAAGATACCACAGTGACAGAGACCATCTTCAGGAATCTCTTTCTCTATAGCTGGTTTACAAGGACAGATTCTATTGTCTGCTTCTTTTCTCTCCTCTTTTGTCTCACCAATAACCATAAAACAAGGACAAAATCGTTTACCATACATGAGCTTGTTTCGTGCAAGACCCATAGCAACACCTTCGTTTACATCCTCATTTGGGTTCTGTACCCAACCAAAACTCTTATTTACTTTCTCAATAAAAGTCCATGTTTTTTCAAACTCCGTTTTAAACTCTTCTGAATTCATATCAACAGTTTTCATTGTTTTTCCTTATATCTTAATGTAAGAAATTCTACAACAATATTATTAATTAATTGTATGATTTCCATCTAAAAGAATATCTTTCATTAAAATATTTATCTCTTGTAACATATTCCGTGTTTTATTTAGATCTATACCAATTTTATTACCTGTTATTTCAATTCCAATTCCTTTTGTAAAATTAATCTCTGCATTGTCTATTTTTTTTTCTATTTCATCAACCTTTCCGTGCATCTCAATCTCTAACTGTTCAAAAAAATGGGTGGTTTTATTAATATCTATAAGTACCTTCTCTTCACTCAAATCAAAGCCCAATTTTTTTAACAAATCATCTGCCTCTTTTGCTTTTTTGGGTTCTGTTTTAACCTCTATTTTTTCTTTTTCTAGAGTCTCTTTTGGGGAACTTACAACACCTTCTTCACATGCTGTAAAAAAAATGAGTAGAGAGGTAAATAGTAATATAGATTTTTTGTTCATAATACGCCTTTTTGACTCTATTATGCCATAGATTGAATGATAAATAAGTATACTCCACCTAAAATAAACCTAAAGGTATGCCCATGAAACAACTATTGGCTCTTATACTACTTTTTTCTCTCTATGCTCAGAGTGAAACTTTAAAAATTGGGATTAAACCCTCTGAACCTTGGGTCATGTATGACCAAAATATTAGCGAAGATAAGCGTAAACCTATTGGATTTAGTATTGATTTATGGAACAAGATTGCACAAGATTTAAATATGAAAACAGAGTGGGTTTACTATGACTCTACCTCTGCACTTATCGATGCAACAAAAATGGGAAAAGTAGATGCTTCTATCTCTGCTGTAACCATCACTTCGGCTCGTGAAAAAGAGATAGACTTCTCTAATTCAATGTATGAATTGGGACTTCAAGTAATGGTTGATGCTTCAAAGTCATCAGCTTCAGTTTTAGAGTTAATGGGGAAAGAGATTCATAAGATGACTACTCCAAAGTCTATTATTCTATTTCTACTCTTTCTTTTTATAACCATTCATATTCGTTGGTATATTGATAGTAAGGATGATAAATCTGACCTATTTGATAAAAACTATAAAGGTGGAATTGTTGATTCCTTTTGGTGGGGAATTACAATGCTTATTACTTGGGAGACTCCTCCAAACAAAGGCTTGGCTCGTGTAATTGACTTGATGTGGCACTTTGTTGGAATTATTGCTGTGAGTATCTTAACAGCTATTGTAACTTCTGCACTGACAGCACAAGCAATTGGTGGTTCTATTCGTTCTGAAAAAGATTTAGCAGGGAAATATGTGGCAGCTGTAGCAACCGATGCACCACGAAAATATGTTGAAAAGATTGGTGCAAATGTTATTCCAGTTAAGACATTGGATGAAGGTATTGCTCTCCTTAGAAGTGGAAAAGCAGAGGCACTGGTTCATGATGGCCCAAGACTTGTCTATTTGGCAAATCAAATCAATAAAAAAGAGCATAAAAAAGTTTTGGCTGTAGCTCCTTTTAAATTTAATCCACAAAACTATGGAATTGTATTTCCTACAAAAAGTGATTTAAAAGAGAAGGTAGACCGTGTTCTTTTAAAACTTCGTGAAGCAGATGGACTTGAAAAAAGTTTCCATGAAAAGTTAAAAAATAAGTGGCTTAAAAACAGTAATTAATCCATAACTTCTTTATAAAAAGTAGGGTATAAAGAGCTTTGTCTGCTCTTTATATCTCTCATACTCCTCATTGTGATTTAACCACAAACTCTCTTCTCTTTTAGCTTTTAAAATCAATACAACTATTAAGCCTACAAATAGAATGCTCTCTATAATGGTTGGTGTCGAGACAAAAAAAGCCAACATCATCGTAATAACAGATAGATACATAGGGTGGCGTATATATCTATAAATTCCTGTTGTAACTAATTTTGCATTCTCTCTCATTTTTGGTTGAATATGAAAGTTTCCTAACCTATTATGGGTCAATGCCCAAATACCTAAAACAGCACCAACTATAAATATAGATATTGCAATAATATTAGAAAAGAACCCTTTAGAAAAAATAACCATAAATCCAATTATTGTAAACTGTAAAAAGACTAAAAGTTCAGGATAATACTTTTTCATCTAATATCCCATCTGTATATTATCAACCTCATCCCAACTCATACTTCTCCTCTTGCTTCTATGCTCTAAAATATGGTCAATATATCGTGCAAAAACATCGGTTTCTATATTTAGTTTTGTTCCTATAATATAGTTTTTCATAAGTGTCTCACGCAGGGTATGAGGAATAATGGTCAATCTAAAGCTATCTTTATATACATCGTTAACGGTCAAAGAGATTCCATCAATTGTAATAGAGCCTTTTGGAATAATATGAGCAATATATTTAGGCTCAACCTTAATAATAAAATCGGTTGCGTTCTCTAGCGTTGTAATCTTATCAACTACCCCAACACAATCAACATGACCCTGAACAATATGCCCCTCAAAACGGTCACTCATCTGCATAGCAGGTTCAATATGAACTTTTCCACTTATTTTAGACTCATCAATAATAGAGCGTGTCTCATCTGCCAACTCCAAATCAAATCCATCAGAGTTAACTTGAATAACTGTTAAACAGACTCCATTAATAGCAATGCTATCGCCCATTTTGGCTTTGTGTTTAGATTGAATGGTTAAGATATTGTTAGCATAATTTTTAACTGTAGCTATCTCTCGTATTAGACCTGTGAACATGATTCTCCGATTTTTTCTATTTTAGAAGATTATAGAAGAGAATGGCTTTAACATTGTTGGGATATACTTCTATATCAAAAAAGAGAGTATAAGATGAAAATATTATTAACGTTAAGCCTACTATTTTTTATAGGATGCAACAAAGTAACCCCACCCTATGATGAAAATAGAACATATTTTAAAACCAATTTCTATCCAGCTTATGAGAGTAAAATTATCTATAAAGATGGTATGAATAAAAAAGATTATCCCCTTATTTTCCTTTTTGGTGGTTCAGAGGGTGGTATGTGGCAAGATGAAAACAGACGAGAATCCCACACTCTAAGGTCAAAAGGTTACCATGTAGTAACAGTGGGTTATTTTGGTATGGATGGATTACCAAAAGAGTTAAATCGTATCAATCTAAATGGATTTAAAAAGGTTTTAGAGAAGTATAAAAAATACCCAACTGTAAAAAAAGATTCAATAGGGGTCGTTGGTGTCTCTAAGGGTGGCGAGTTGGTTCTGCTTTTAGGTAGTCTCTATCCTGATATTCATACCGTAGTGGCTATTGTTCCCAGTCATGTTGCTTTTCAGGCTTCAAATGTGACACTATACAAAAACTCCTCATGGGTATACAACAACAAAGAAGTCCCATTTGTCCCTTTTCCAAGGTTAAGCATGGCAACCATTAAAGGAGTTCTTGATGGAGAGAACTACAGAGCAATGCACCTAGAAGCCCTAAAAAACAAAAAAGCTGTAGATAAAGCCCGAACCAAAGTAGAGAATATAAATGGTTCAATCTATCTTTTATCAGCAAAATACGACCACATGTGGCCATCTATGGAGATGAGCCAAGAGGTTGTTAAACGCCTAAAAGATAAAAAGTTTAAACATCACTTTGAACATAAAACCTTTGACTGTAACCACTATGTACTCGACCAAAGAGGTGCTTGGGATGGTGTTTTAAAGTTTTTGGATAAGCATGTAGAGAAGTGATTGAGGTTTAAAACCTCTTAACCATCCCAAAAATCTTATCAGCTACAGAGGCAACAATAGGAGCAGTTTTAACCTCTTTTTTGTCATAACCATATCTTTTGAAAAGCTCTGTAGGTGGTGCTGTTGTAGTGACTCTTATATTTTTAAAGTGGTAAATATACTTTTTATCTTTGTAGCTAATATCTAGCAAGGTATCACAATCTTTCTCCATCATTAGGCTTTTACCTAAAAACTTATCAACTTTTGACTCTTTTATAGGTGAGATATAGAAGTTTTTCCACTTTTTATTAATGGCATCATATACAGCTTT
>Ga0256826_1001978_pt1 | contig 12662 bp, 11 predicted proteins | sample CV79metaG_FD_185975 | JGI IMG/M metagenome (GOLD analysis project Ga0256826, IMG submission 185975) | Hydrothermal vent microbial communities from East Pacific Rise, Pacific Ocean - CV79 | ecosystem: Environmental > Aquatic > Marine > Hydrothermal vents | place: Pacific Ocean: East Pacific Rise... | reverse complement strand
ATCCATATTTCAATTTAGTATATATTGCCAACTCTGAGGGTGGAACAACTATAAATAAATTACACCCATCTCTAAATGGGGTTTGTGAAGATGAAGTGAAAAAAGCAAATATAGAGGAAATCTCTAAATTGTGTGAATTGGTCTTTTTAGCACTGCCTCATAAAACAGCGATGGCTTATGTAAAACCTCTTATTGCAAAAGGTGTAAAAGTGGTTGATTTGTCAGCTGATTACCGTTTACCACTTGATATTTATGAAGAATTTTATACTACACATACCGATAAAGATAATCTTAAAAATGTAGTTTATGGTCTGCCAGAACTCAATCGTCAAAAGTTAAAAAATGCTCAATTAGTCGCAAATCCTGGATGTTTTCCTACTTCGGCAATTTTAGGGTTATTACCATTTTTAGAAAAACGCCTAGAGCATACACCTATCATAATTGATGCCAAAACAGGTGTAAGTGGAGCTGGTAAAAAACTCAGTGAAGTGACACATTTTGTAAATGTTAATGATAACCTTTTCGCTTATAACCCTTTGCTTCATCGTCATGCTCCAGAAATTGCTCAAAAGATAGGCGTCTCTTTTGAAGAAGTGAATTTTGTGCCTCATCTAGTCCCAATTACAAGAGGAATGATAAGTTCAATATATATTCAAGTGGAAAGTGATTTTGATGAAGTGGCACTTTTAAAAGAATATTATAAAAATGATGTTCATGTAAGAATTAGTGAAAATCCAGTAGATATGAAGAGTGTTTCTGGAACAAACTTTTGTGATATATATGCTAAACGCAGAGGAAATATTTTATATATTTCATCAGCGATAGACAACTTAATGAGGGGTGCTTCATCGCAAGCTGTTGTAAATGCCAATATTATGATGGGAATTGATGAAGCTGTAGCTATTCCTGATATAGCATATGTACCATAAAAAGATAGAACTCAAAGAGGGTGCATTCATAATATCGGATGCACATTATTCTCATCAAAGACCTGCACTTTTATCTTTTATACAAGAGATACATTCCAAAAAACTTTGCCCTTCGCAGCTGATTTTTATGGGTGATATATTTGATACCCTCTTTGGGGGTATAGATTATACATATACAGAAAATCAAACACTAATTAAACTTATAAATGAAATTTCTTTAGAGATTGAAGTGATTTATTTAGAAGGCAATCATGATTTTAATCTTGGTGAAATCTTTCTAAACGCAGTAGTCTACCCTATACAAAATCAACCTGTTTTAACTACATATAAAGATAAAAAAGTCTATTTGGCTCATGGTGATTTTGATGGAGAAACTTTTTATAAAATATATACTGCTTTGATTAGAAATCCTTTTGTATTATTTATTTTAAAATATATTGATTTGATTTTTAACCATATTATTTTAAAAAAATTAGATATATATCTTGCTAAAAAAGATGATTGTAAAAAGTTTAGAGGTTTTGAAAAATTTATAGAAAAACGTTTTGCAAATAGATTTAAAAGTGATTATTTTATAGAAGGGCATTTTCATCAAAATGAATCTTTTACTATAAATGAATTTAATTATATAAATTTAGGTGCTTTTGCATGCAATCAAAGATATTTTATTATAGAATACTCTAAAGATAGTAGTATTTTGATAGAAAAGAAATTCTCTAAGGAAAAATAGATATGGATGATAAATCGTTAAAAGTTGGTTCCAATGAGATGGAACTTGTGGATTTTCGTATATTTAAACAAGAAGAAGACTCTATATATGAAGGTATCTATGGAGTTAATGTTTCTAAAGTTAGAGAAATTATTAAGATACCACATTTAACAGAATTACCAGGAACACCAGACTTTATTGAAGGTATATTTGATCTTCGAGAAGTTGTTATACCTGTGGTAAATCTTGCAAAATGGATGGGTGTTAGGGAACCTGACAATATTCACAATAGCTCAAGGATAATAATAACAGAATTTAATAATATACTTATAGGCTTTGTAGTGCATGAGGCTAAAAGAATCAGAAGAATTAATTGGAGCGATATCGAATCTGCTTCATTTATTAGTAGCTCATCAGGGATGGACAGTAGTAAAATTACTGGTGTCACAAAGATAGAAAATGACAATGTTCTTCTGATTTTAGACCTTGAGAGTGTTGTGCAAGAACTTGGTCTATATGAACCAAATACAGATACTGCACCAGAACAGATTGCTACTTTTAGTGGTTTGGCAATGGTTTTAGATGACAGTACAACTGCGAGAAAAATTGTTAAAGATGCTCTTCAAAAGATGGGATTTCATGTAGTAGAAGCTATGGATGGAGAAGAAGGACTTTCAAAACTCAATGACCTTTATGAAACATACGGTGAAAAAATTGCAGATAATCTAAAAATTATTATTTCAGATGTTGAAATGCCTAAAATGGATGGTTTTCATTTTGCTGCACTTGTAAAAGAGGATGAAAGATTTACAAAAATTCCAATAGTATTTAACTCTTCAATTAGTGATCATTTTAGTGAGGGAAGAGGGGAAGAAGCTGGAGGGGAGGCTTATTTAGTTAAGTTTCAAGCTAGTTCATTTTATGATGAAGTGTCACGTGTAGTTCGTGCACATATGAAGAAATAGGAGTATAAAAATATGGATGAATTTCAAGAGATATTACAAGACTTTTTAGTTGAATCATTTGAGCTCGTTGAAAAATTAGACGAGGATTTAGTAGAGCTAGAATCTAATCCTGAAGATTTAGAACTTTTAAATGGGATTTTTCGTGTTGCACATACAATTAAAGGGGCATCGTCATTTTTAAATTTTGATGTTTTAACGCACCTTACACACCATATGGAAGATGTTCTGAATAAAGCTCGTCATGGTGACTTGTTGATTACGCCAGATATTATGGATGTTATTCTAGAATCTATTGATTTGATGAAAGCATTACTTGAAATAATTCGTGATACAAGTAGTGATGAGGGGATAGAAGTTTCTGCTTGTGTAGTTAGACTTGATGCTATCAGTAATGGCAAAGCTATAGAGAGTTCAGATGATAAAGAAGAAGCTGTAGCTGAAGATGTAGTCGAAGAAACGCCTCCGGAAGATGAAGAGGAAGTTGATTATGATAATATGGATCCTGATGATATAGAAGCAGAGATAGCAAGACTCTTAGAGAGTCGTCAAGCAGAAGACAAGGCAAAAAGAGAGGCAAAAATAGCGGCTGGAGAAGAGGTGCCAATGATGCCTGAACCAGAATCTGATTCTGAAGATAAGAAAGAAGAAGTTAAAAAAGAAACTCCTAAAAAAGCTCCTGCACCAGTTAAGGCCAAAAAGAGAGAAACTGATGCACCAAAAGCAGCAGCACCTGCAAAACGCACTCCTGCTACAGTTGAACAAACGATACGTGTTGATGTAAAACGACTTGATCATCTCATGAATCTTATCGGTGAACTTGTTCTTGCAAAAAATAGATTAATGAAAATTAATGAAGATGTTGAAGAGCGGTATGAGGGTGAAGAATTTTTAGAAGAGTTAAATCAGGTTGTTTCTATAGTCTCTCTTGTTACAACAGACTTGCAAATCGCGGTTATGAAAACTCGTATGCTTCCTATTGGTAAAGTATTTAATAAATTTCCGAGAATGATTCGAGATTTATCTCGTGAACTTAATAAAAAGATAGAATTAGTGCTTGCCGGTGAAGATACAGAACTTGATAAATCAATTGTTGAAGAGATAGGTGATCCTCTTGTTCATATTATCCGTAACTCCTGTGACCATGGAGTAGAAATTCCAGAAGATAGAGTAGCACAGGGAAAACCTGAAGAGGGAACTATTAGTCTAAAAGCATACAATGAAGGAAATCAGATTGTCATTCAAATTGATGATGATGGTAAAGGTTTAGACCCTGAAATGTTGAAACAAAAATCCTTAGAAAAAGGGATAATTACTGAAAAAGAATCTGATGCTATGAGTGATAAAGAGGCTTATACTCTTATCTTTAAGCCAGGATTTTCAACTGCTGCAGCCGTAACAAGTGTTTCTGGTCGTGGTGTTGGTATGGATGTTGTAAAAACAAACATTGAAAAACTCAATGGTATTATAGATATAGATAGTGAAGTAGGTGTTGGAACAACTATTAAGTTAAAAATCCCACTTACACTTGCGATTATACAAGCTCTTTTAGTGGGTGTTCAAGAAGAGCATTATGCTATTCCTTTGGCATCTGTACTTGAAACTGTAAGAATATCTAAAGATGAAATTTATACAGTTGAAGGGCGTTCAGTGATGAGACTTCGTGATGATGTTTTATCATTAGTCCATATTGGTGATATATTTGAGGTTGAGAGAATTCTTGATGCAAATGAACATGCCTATGTTGTTGTTTTAGGCTTAGGCACAAGTAAGCTAGGACTCATTGTTGATACTTTAGTTGGTCAAGAAGAGATTGTTATTAAATCTTTAGGTGAGTATTTAAAAGGTATTGAAGGAATTGCGGGTGCTACAATTAGAGGTGATGGTGGTGTTACTTTAATTGTTGATGTTGTTGCTCTTATGAGCATGGCTAAAGATGTTAAAAGTAATGCACTTAGTAGTGAAGCAGAGAGCGAAAAAGCGGTTAATGAAAAAACAAAAGCTAGTGACTATACGGTAATGATAGTTGATGATTCTAAGACCGATAGAACGATTATGCGTAAAGCCTTAGAACCGATGGGAATAACTTTAGTTGAAGCTGGAGACGGACAAGAAGCATTAAATGTCCTAAAATCTGGAGAGTATAGTTTTGATGCTATGCTTATAGATATAGAGATGCCAAGAATGGATGGTTATACTTTAGCGACAGAAATTAAAAAATACAATAGATATAAAAATTTACCACTTATAGCTGTTACCTCTCGAACAAGTAAGGCTGATAGGATGCGAGGAGTTGAGTCAGGAATGGTTGAGTATATCACTAAACCATATTCTGCAGACTACTTGGCAAGTGTTGTTCAAAGAAATGTTAATTTTAAAGCGGAGTTTTTATAATGAGTGATAAATTAAAAGAGATTATTAATAAACAAGGCGAACAACAAAATAGTGTTGATCAACAGCTTGATGATATAGTTCAATTAGTCGGCTTTATGATTGGGGATGAAGAGTATGCAGTGCCTATTCTTGCGATTCAAGAAATTATTAAACCCTTTCCATGGACGAGAGTGCCTCAGGTACCCTCATATGTATTAGGTGTTTTTAATCTTCGTGGCTCAGTTATTCCATTGATTGATTTAAGAGCAAAATTTAATCTGCCTAATAAAAAACATAGTGATGATACACGTTTTATTGTTATGCGTAATGGTGATGATGTCGCTGGTTTTGTGATAGATAGATTAACTATGGCCATAAGACTTAAAAAAGAGGATATAGGACCAGCACCAGATACAGTAAATGGTGATGATACAATTATAGATGGTGTTGGAAAACAGGCTGATAAGATTATTACTATATTAAAAGTAAATAGATTACTAGAGAGAACTTTTTAGAATAGTAGAATGAAAAGTTTATTTGACACAAAGATAGAAGGTAATCACCTCACTTTAAAATTTAAGGGTAAGGTTACGCTCTATCACGTCGCTAAATACGACAAAATCTTAAATAGATTGACGACTACATCTGTTAAAAATGTTACGATTGATTTAGAAAATGTGAGCTATTTAGATACTACTGCTGCTATTTTTATTTATAATATTGAAAAGAAATTCTCTTCTAAAGAAGTTACACTCAAATGCGATAATCAAAATTATTTATCTACTTTAGCCCTTGTTAAATCAAATATATCTAATTACAAGGAGTATGCGACTCCACAAGAAATAACACCACTTGAAAAAGTAGGCAAGTGTTTTTATGAGTATTATGCAGGTTTTATAGCCTTTGTAGAGTTCTTTGGAAAGTTGTTTGCTACGCATTTAAACTATCTAACCTCACTCAAAAATATAAGATACAAAGAGATAGCATTTGAAATAAATGAAAGTGCCATAAAAGCTTTAGGCATAGTAGCACTTACAAGTTTTTTAATTGGTTTAGTTATCGCTTACCAATCGGCATATCAATTAAAACTTTATGGGGCAAATATCTATATAGTTGATATGTTAGGAATATCTATCTTTAGAGAACTTGCTCCCGTAATAACGGCAATTGTAATTGCTGGACGGAGTGGTTCTGCCTTTACAGCTCAAATAGGTTCTATGAAAATTACACAAGAAATTGATGCAATGCGAACTATGGGCTTTGAGCCTTTTGCTTTTTTAGTTCTACCTCGTATATTGGCCTTAATGATTACTATGCCAATACTTATTTTTGTAGCAGACATTATGGCAATACTTGGCGGAATGATTGTAGCAAATATAGATTTATCTATATCACCAGAACTTTTTTTAGATAGATTAAGTAGAGTAGTTGCCGCGAAGCATTTCTTTGTTGGTATCGCGAAGGGACCATTTTTTGCCTTTTTAATAGCGAGTATAGGAATATATAGAGGATTAATCGTAAAAGATGATACTCAAAGTATAGGTTTTAATACTACAAAAAGTGTTGTAGAAGCAATCTTTGCCGTCATTGTATGTGATGCAATATTTTCTATCGCATTTACAAACTTGGGGATATAAATGCAGTTAATTGAAGTAAAAAATGTTGTCACTGCGTTTGGCGATAGGGTTGTGCATGATGGGTTAAACCTTAGTATAAATGAGGGTGAAATATATGGATTATTAGGTCCGAGTGGTTGTGGAAAAACTACACTCTTGCGTGAAATGGTTATGCTTCAAGAGTGTACAAGTGGCAGTATCAATATTTTAGGTAAAGATATATCCAAAATCAGAGAAAGAGATGCGCAACAACTTAGGCGAGAATGGGGTGTATTATTTCAATTTGGGGCACTATTTTCATCTTTGAATATTGCTCAAAATATTGCTTTACCCTTAAAAGAGTACACATCATTATCTCAAAAGATGATAAATGAGATTGTTGCGTTTAAGTTAAATTTAGTAGGTTTAAACCCTTCTGACTCGAAATTATACCCATCAGAAATAAGTGGAGGAATGAAGAAAAAAGCTGGTCTTGCTCGTGCTTTGGCAATGGATCCTAAACTCTTATTTTTAGATGAGCCAACAAGTGGACTTGATCCAATTTCAGCAAAAGAGTTCGATGCACTTATACTAAACCTTCGTTCAATGTTAGGTTTGACAGTTGTAATGGTTACACATGATTTACGTTCTATATATGATACTTTAGATAGAGTCGCTATAATAGACAATAAGAAAATAGCTTATGAAGGTACTTTAGATGAAATTACATCGGTGCAAAGTGAATTTATACAAACATTTTTTAGTGAGAAAGCATGAATAATAAAGTAAATTATAAACTTGTTGGACTCTCAGTCGTCTTTGGGTTTTTTATGATAATGGTTTTTGTATATTGGTTGATGAAACCATCTGCAGATAATGAAATGCAAAAATATTTAATATATTTTGATGAATCAGTTTCTGGACTTAATGTCAATGCACCTGTTAAATATAGAGGAATAAGTGTTGGTAAAATTGTTGATTTAAGAATTAATCCGAAAAATACTGAGCAAGTTCAGGCGACAGTTGATATAGTGAAAATCACTCCTATTAAAGAGACTACAGTAGCGAAGTTGACGGCACAAGGGATCACAGGCTTAACATATATTAATCTAAGTTTAGGTGCAAATGATTCTCCTCCTCTAAAAATTAAAGAGGGTGAAACATATCCTGTTATAAAATCAGTTCCATCGCTGTTTAAAGATGTTGAAAAATCTTTAGGTTCACTCTCCACACAGTTTACCGATACACTTGGTCAAACAAATAAGTTGTTAAATGATAAAAATCAAAAAGAGATACAAAGAATATTAAATAAGGCAGCAAATGTTTTAAGTAGTGTTGATAAACTATTGAATGAAAGAACAATTGTACATCTACAAAAGAGTCTAGAAAATTTAGATGATTTCAGTACGAAGTTAACAAAATTAACCCCGAAAATTGATAAATTTGTCTCTAATAGTATTACATGGGAAGATAAAATGAGTAACTCATTTGTTGATATTAAAGAGACATATTCGAGTATGGGTGTGACTATGAAAAATATGGCAAAATCTTTTGAAAATGTACAAAAAGATGTTAATGGTATGGCTTTAAATATTGTGCCTAGTGCGAATGATACAATGTTGAGTATACAAAGTTCATTGTTAGAGTTTAATGAATTGATGCAAGAGTATAAAAGAAGTCCAAATGACATTTTATTTAAAAAAGAAGCGATAAAAAGGGGTCCTGGTGAAGAGTAAAATAGTTCTAATATGTATTGGTTTGTTTTTGAGTGCATGTGTCTCTCCTCGCCCTGCTCAGCAAGAGTTCATTATGATGCCAAACTTAAATCTAAACGCAGTAAAAGTACAAAATAGAGTTTTAAAAACTATCAAAATTGAAAACTCATATAGTGATACTGTTTTTAAGTCTGCTAATATGTATTATGTAGAAAATAGAGAAAAACAGTTTAGTTTTTCTAAGTCTAAATGGGCTTTGCCTTTGAGTAGTATGATAAATGAAAATATTTTACAAATGGTACAAGATTTGAAACTTTTTCAATTTGTTCAGAGTGCAAAATCTAAAACAAAAAGTGATTTCATTTTAGAGAGTAATATTAATGATTTTAAACAGTATTTTGAAAATAAAAATAGTAAGTCATATGCAAATGCTTCCATTACTTTTACTTTGATTGATAGTAATTCGCATGAAATTTTGGCAAGTAAAACTTTTCAATCTAAAGTAGATGTAGATACTTTAAACGCAGCAGGAGGGGTAAAAGCTCTTCAAAAATCTTTGAATAATATTTTAGTTAGTGCTTCTTTGTGGTTAAGTGAGGTGTCAAGTGATTTATGAAAAAGAGTATGCTGGGCGTAGAAAAAAATTAGCAAAAAAATTATGCTCTAATAGTATTATGATTGTTTATAGTGCTGAACAAAAAATACGTTCAAATGATACAGAATTTCCTTACAGACAAGATAGTAACTTTTACTATTTAACTGGATTTAAAGAAGATAATTCTGCTTTAGTTATTATAAAAGAGAAAAAGGAGTTTAAGAGCTATCTTTTTGTTGCAAAAAAAGACCCAAGTTTAGAATTATGGACAGGAAAAAGATTAGGTCAGGAAAAAGCTAAAAAGAGTTTTTTAGTTGATGATGTATTTCTTTATGAAGATTTAGGAAAAAAATTATCTAATTTTGTTGCAAAAAAATATGCACTTTATTATGATTTTAAATTAGACTATTCCAAAGTAAAACTAATAAAATCTAAGACAAAGAATATTCCTGCGTACCTAAATATTGCAATTTTAATTGAAGAGATGCGGTTAATAAAATCAGCTTCAGAAATTAAACTTATAAAAAAAGCTTTAACTATTACAAAAGAAGCACATCACAAAGCGATGAAAATAAGCAGTAGTTTAAAATATGAATATGAGCTTCAAGCAGAATTTGAATATATTTTTAAAAAAAATGGGGCATATAGTGATGCTTATACTACGATAGTGGCTTGTGGAAACTCGGCAAATACTTTACACTATATTGCTAACGATAAGAGACTCATTAAAAATGAACTCATCCTCATTGATGCTGGGTGTGAGTATGAATACTACGCAAGTGATATCACTAGAACAATAGCAGTAAGCGGAGAGTTTAGTAGTGCGCAGAAAGAAGTTTACAATATGGTTTTAGATGTAAATAAAAAAATTATAAAAATGATAAAACCAAATATATTAAAAAGTGAACTTCAAAAGAAATCTGAAGAACTCTTATGCAAAGGTATGTTGCGTTTAGGTATATTATATGGAGAGTTTCAAGAACTTCTCGATGAAAAAATTTATAAAAAGTATTATCCACATGGTATAGGACATTGGATGGGTTTAGATGTCCATGATCAGTGTCCATATAAAACAATAAGTGATGATGAAATTCCATTAAAGGCAGGAATGGTTATGACAATTGAACCTGGGATTTATTTGGAGAAAGAGGATAAAAGTATTCCAAAAAAATATCGTGGAATTGGCATTAGAATTGAAGATAATATTTTAGTGACAAAAGATGGATATGAGAATTTATCATCAGATATTATTAAAGATGTAGATGAAATGCAAGAGTTTATTCGTAAGAATAGCTCCAGCCAGTAAGATTTTTATCTTTTGCTTCACTAAAGGCATTGGAATCTGCTAAAAAATCCATCACATGCATAGGACTAAAGGGTATAGCTCTTTGGTCCTCTTGTTTTACTAAAAGCATAGGCATCGGAGTATCTTGCGCTGTACTTACCGCAAAACCAACTGGCATAAGCTGACTCATAAGTTCTGCTGGTTTTCCTATCTTTTGTTCATCTAAAAATTTATCTAAAACTGCAGTTTGTACCTCTTTTGGTAAGACATCACTTGTGTTTAAAAAAATCGTAAAATGTATTGGTGTTTCTTTAAAATGATCAGGAGCAGGTGTTGCCATAATGATATATTCCACATTTTCTAAATGTTTTTGTATATCACTAATTGTTAAATATTTATCTGTTTTTATTGCGTTTGCTTGCATATATATTTCCCCTAAAGTTATTAAAAATATAGTTTATTAAGAAATGAAATTCTAACATAAAATTCCCTCTACTTGGCACAAATTATGCTTAACAAAAACAGATAAGGGAAGGTATGCAATTTATAGAAGCACTTAAGCTTAGAAACAAATTATTTATTCTTTTTATATTAATAACGATGGGGCTTTTTGCCGTCGGTATTATGGGAAGTACATATATAAATAATATGAAAAAAAATATTGATTCCCTCTACTTTGGTTCATTGATTCCTATCACAGAATTAAATGAAGTTTTACAAACTTATCATTATGGTTTAGAAAATACGGTATATAGGCTCTCTAGTACTGATATTAGTAATGATGAAGCTAAATTAAACATTCTAAATTCTTTACGAAATATTAACCAAAAATGGCAAAGTTATATGTCACATTTTAAGAGAGAAAATGAAGTTGAATATGTAGAATATGCAAACGCAGAAATCATTTCCATAAATAAATATTTTGCAAAAATTGTAGATGCGTTAGATAATAAAACCGATATGAAAAATATTTCAATTTCGACATTAGAAAAAAGAGTGGCAATTATTCATCAAGTTATTCAAAAATTAATTAATTATGAAACAAATATAGCAAATTATGAAAGACAAAAATTTTTATCTACTTATGACTCTATTATTCTTCAACTAGGAGTAATTCTTGGTATTGTGATATTGGCTCTACTCTCAATCTCATTATATGTATTTAAAAGTATTCAAAATGATCAAACAAAACTTGAATTAGCTTCTAGAAAATTACAAATAGTTAATAAAAAATTAGAAAATGCTTCTTATACCGATACTCTGACTTCTTTACACAATAGAAGATATTTTAATTTTATCTATGATAGAGAGTTAAAAAGAGTAAAACGCAATAAAAATTATATAACTTTTATGATGTTAGATATCGATTATTTTAAACAATATAATGATACTTATGGGCATGTTGAAGGTGATTATGCTTTAAAATCAGTCGCTAAAGTTTTGCAAGATACACTTAAACGCCCAAGTGATTATGTATTTAGACTTGGTGGTGAGGAGTTTGGTGTGCTTTTAAGTGATACAGATGAATCACATAGTGCAAGACTCGCACATGAGATATGCGATGCCATCAAAGCTAGAGAGATAAAACATAAAGCTTCAAAAGTAGATGACTATCTGACTATCTCTATAGGAGTGATTTGTTGTATTGTAGATGATGCTCTTGATGAAAATGTTTTAGTTTCTCGCGCTGATGAAATGCTTTATCAGGCAAAAGAAAGAGGAAGAGATAGATATGTAATCACTACGGAGTTAAATGATATAATGGCTACAAATGTTAAAGCATCAAAAATCTAAGGAAACAATATGTCATTAGTAAAATACCCAGAGTCACTTAAAGGTTCGAAATCTTTAGTAGCAAAGTACTTAACTGAGGAAGTTTTTAATGAGCTTAAAGATAAAAAAACAGCTAATGGTTTTACTTTAGCTCAGGTAATTAATTCAGGTGTCCAAAATCCAGATAGTGGCATCGGTGCATATGTTGGAGATGAAGAGTCTTATGAAGTTTTTGCTCCACTATTTGACCCAATAATTGCAGAATATCATGGTTTTTCTAAAAATGATAAACATAAAAGCAATTTAAACCCTAATGATTTAGATGCTCCTAATCCTGATGCAAAAGGTGAATATATCTTATCTACTCGCATTAGAGTAGGGCGAAATGTAAAAGGTTTACCTTTAGGGCCTGCAATCTCAAAAGAACAACGTAATAAAGTGGAACAAGATGTCTCAGCTGTATTGAACTCTTTTGAAGGTACTTTAGCAGGGAAATATTATCCCTTAAATAATTTGACAGATAAGGAACGTGCTTCATTGATAGCAGACCACTTTTTATTTAAAGCTGGAGATAGATTTCTGGAAGCGGCAGGACTGAATCGTGATTGGCCTAGTGGAAGAGGTATCTTTCATAACAATGAAAAAACTTTTCTAGTATGGATTAATGAAGAAGATGAGTTGAGAATTATATCTATGCAAGAAGGTGGAGATATAAAAGAGGTCTTT